>Ga0315282_10003882_pt1 | contig 26515 bp, 18 predicted proteins | sample YL17G07_20_MG_FD_203693 | JGI IMG/M metagenome (GOLD analysis project Ga0315282, IMG submission 203693) | Sediment microbial communities from Yellowstone Lake, YNP, Wyoming, USA - YL17G07_20 | ecosystem: Environmental > Aquatic > Freshwater > Lake > Sediment | place: USA: Wyoming | collected... | reverse complement strand
CATCACCAGCGAGGAGACGCCCGGGCACGCCCCCGACACGCTGATGCTGTTCCGCTACCTGAAACAGTTCAACGGCGTCTGCGCCTCGCACACCAGCGCCACCAATATGGGCACCGACTGGCGCGATAACGACCCCGTCCTCGAACCGGTGGTCGAGATTTACCAGGGCGACCGCCAGAACTACGAGATGCCCGGCGGGCCGCGCGCCAACTACAGCGAGAATTCCATCGGCGGGTGGCGGCCCAAGGGCTTCGTCTCGCTGGCCCTGCTGATGGGTTACCGGCTGGGCTTCCAGGCCAGCTCCGACCACATCTCGACGCACATGAGCTACTGCAACATCTACGTCGAGAAGCCCACCCGCGAGGGGCTGATCGAGGCGCTCAAGAAGCGCCACGTGTATGGCTCGACCGACAACATCCTGGCCGACGTCCGCTCGGGCAGCCACTTCATGGGCGAGGAGTTCGAGACCGCGGAACGGCCGGCGCTGCAGGTGAAGCTGGTGGGCGCCGCCCCCTTCGCCAAGGTGCAAATCGTCAAGGACAACCAATACGTCTACACGGCGGAGCCCGGCAAAGCGGAGGTGCAGTTCAGTTGGCAGGACAACACGCCGGCGCCGGGCAAGACCAGCTACTACTACGTGCGCGGCGAGCAGCAGGACGGCGAGCTGGTCTGGGTCTCGCCCATATGGATTCGCTACACGGGAAAATAGGACACGTATAGACACGGACCAGCATAGGTCGATATCGCTTGTTAACCTTCCTGAAGCCTGTCTGGGGCCTGACTCTGAGACCACAGCTTCTGATAAACCGGCCGCACGCTGCCGTCCAACCGCTCCGCAAGCTCCTCAGGTAAACCCAGAGACCGAATCAGATCCTGCACGTCGGCCAAATCGCGCAGCCGATGGGCGGCGGTCATCCCCGACGCCAGCTTAAGCTCGATCAAGCGCTCCAAGGTAACCACCCGGACGCCGCCGATCTCCACCGAGGCCTCCTGCGGGTCCGGAAAGCTGACCGGCTTGGGTAACCCGTCGCCAGGGTACTCGCCGGTCGTTATGACTTCGATCCGCACTCCGGTATCGCCGTATCGAAACGTCTTCTCCGCTCCCGGAAAAGCCGGCACATAGCCACGGCCCAGATATCGAGCCTTGAACTGCGCGAGGCCTTGAGGCGTCAGTAGAACATCGATGTCCATGGTCATCCGGGGCATGCCATGCTGGCCCAGGGCGATTGCGCCCAGAACGGCATAGGGAATCCCGGCTTCGTCGAGCCGGCGTGCCAGATCGCGCAGCGTCTGATTCACGTTGCCACGTTGCATGAAAAACTCACTCGCTTCTTGAAGAATGCGCTCGGGGCTCTGGCATACATATGCCTCGTAGGCCGGAGTTTCTGCCATGGCTTGAGGATAACACGACCGCGGAGAATGCGCGTCGGCGCGTAGCGCAACCGGGCGCCTTCCCGCCGGACATGCCAAAGCTCCAGGTGTCGGTTGCGGCACCCCGACGGATCGCTGAGGCGCAACGGCCCGCGGTCGGGCTTTTGCTGGGAATGGAAAGAACTCTGTTGGGAACCAGAGCGGGGGTTTTCAGGCCGTCTGCAGCTCGATGTATCGAACGGCGGTTGATGGCTCGGGGATCGGTAGGCCATCCTCCCGCAAGCCTTCCAGGTGAAGTTCCACGGCTTCACGGATATTCCGCTCGATTTCCTCGACGGTTTTCCCGGTGGTGATACAGCCGGGCAGATCGGGGACGTAAGCGGACAGGTTGTTCGGCCCCTTTTCGATTACGATCGCGTACTTGGTCATAGCTTCCTCTGCAGTCCCGCCTGAATCAGAACGCTCTTCAGAGTATCCGGGTGGCCGTCGTCGCCTGGATGCCCGGGGATCGTCACTCGGCCTTCAGGATTCGGCGATGCCTGGGCCAGACGCTGGCGACAGCGTGGCTGCTGTTGGCCGGGGCGAGTCAAGCGCGACCTTGTGCGAGAGGCCCCATCACAGGCGTTCACCCTTCGCCGGTTGGCCGCGAAGCAGGAAGGTCTTCGGATATCGCCCTTGACCGCAAATCTTGAAAGAACCAAAGTCTCTGTACCATTCCCCTTCCGGCACGTCAGGGTTCGATTCAATCCAGACGCGGAGCTGGTTCAGATCGGCAATACTGATGCTCCGATCGCGCATCCGGCCGATCAAATGCTGCCGAACGTCCGGAGGAAATCTGTTCCAGGTCTCAATCTTCGGCATGGCCGCCAAAAACCATACGCCCCAACTCGTTACCGAGGCGTTCCACTTCCTTCGGATCCGCAGTCGCCCGGAATCTCTCGGCCAGGTCGAAAAACTCCTGCCGTTTCCGCGCTTGGGTTGCGATTCCCTCCTCGACGAGTTCGATCAGCACTCGATTGGCGCTCAAGCGGCGGCTCTTCGCCATGCTCCGAACTTGTCTTGCGACATTCGCCGGAAGGCTGACGCTCTGCCGGACAACTTTCTCAGTTGCACCCATAACACCAGTATGCACCAAAATGCTGTGGACCGACAACGCCGGCGGTGCGGGGCCTTGCGGGGCCTCCAGCGAATCACTTGCTTCTTGGCGCTGCGGTGGTGGAGAACTATTATTGAAGCGCCACTTTGGCGATTCAGTGAGTAGAAAACTTCAGGAGGTAAGCATGCGCGTGTCGAGAGTCGCGGCGCTTTTCGTTCTGATTGCCACGGTTGTGGTTGCATACGTGCTTCTGGTCCCCCGCCGCGTCACTGAGGCGCAGGGGCCGGCCCGCCCCGGCGGGGCATCCAGCCGCGTCATGTTGCGGTTGACGTTTCTACCCGCGCGGGAGCCGGTGCGCTGGGACGGCTCGGTGCGAGTCTCTTCCGGCCGCGTCGCCGAAATCACCGGCTGGCGCATCGTCGCCGGCGATCAGGTGGAAGGAACCACCGGCTGGAAGGCATCCACGCATCGCTATCCGCCGGCCGGCGCCCAGGCCGCCCAGAATCAGCAGAACTGGCCCGTGGCTTCCAACGGCGTCTTCCTGGCGCTGGAAGGCGTGGACGACACCACTCTCGTCTCGATTGAGACCGCCCAGGGCAATTTTGACTTCACGATTGGCCAGGTGCCTTACGGCACGCAGTTCCGGGCGCTCAAGAACCAGGTGGTGGTGGAGCGCACGGCGCTATCCACGCGACTGACCACCGGCCCGGAAGAGGAAGATTTTCCGGCCGCGGCCGTGGGGCCGGACGGCGCCGTCTGGGTGGCCTACGTACAGTTCGTGCACAACGCCGAATACCAGAGCCGGCCACGGCAGATGGCCGAGCCGCCGGCCAACTTTGATTTCCTATCCGCGCCGGTCGGCGGCGACCAGGTTCTTCTCCAGCGTTACAGCGACGGGCGCTGGAGCGAGCCCATGCCGGCCAGCGAGAAAGGCCGCGACGTATACAAGGCGGCGGTCGCGGTCGATGGGCGGAACCGCGTCTGGGTGTTCTGGTCCGACCAGGTGTCCGGCAACTTCGACATCTACGCCCGGCCGCTCGAGAACGGGAAATGGGGCCAGCCCATCCGGCTGACCACCGCGCCCGAGCCCGACCTGATCCCGGCGGCGGCCACCGACACGAGCGGCCGCGTGTGGGTTGCCTGGCAGGGCTTCCGCAACGGTTGCGCGGCCATCCTGGCGGCACGCCAGACGCCGGCCGGCGACGCCTTTTCGCCGGAAATCGTCATCGACGCCGGCACGGCCAACGATTGGGATCCGGCCATCGCCGCCAGCCCCTCCGGAGGCGTGGCCATCGCCTGGGATACGTACCGCAAGGGCGACTACGACGTTTATTACCGCACTGTCTCGCCAGAGGGAAAGCCGGGGCCGGAAGTGCTGGTGGCCGGCAGCCTGATGGCCGAGATGCGGCCCTCGCTCGCCTACGACAAGGACAACCGGCTGTGGGTGGCCTGGGAAGAGGCCACCGAGCGCTTCGGCAAGAATTGGGGCGCCTACGACACCTGGGGCACGTCACTCTACCACTACCGGCAGGTGCGCGTGAAGGCGTTCCAGGGCCAGAAACCGTTCACCACTTCGCAGGATCTTGAGGAGGTGTTGCCGGGCGCTCCCGTCGGACCGCGCGGGGGCCGGCGGGCCGAGTCCGGCGCCAAAACCCCGGACCCGGAACTGGTAAAACAGCGACCGCCCAGCGGCACGCCTGCCTGGCCGCCGCGCCCGCTCAATAACTTCCCGCGGCTGGCCGCCGATGCCGCCGGGCGCGTCTGGCTGGCCTTTCGCACTGTCGATTACACGGGCCGCAGCCCGCTGGGCACCGTCTGGTACGAGTACGCCGCCTACTTCGACGGGGCACGCTGGCAGGGGCCGATCTTCATCCCCAACAGCGACAATTACATGGACAACCGGCCGGCACTGGCGTCGCCGGCTGCCGGGCGGCTGCTGCTGATCGGCTCGGCCGACAGGCGGGGAGCGGTGCTGGCCGGAGTGGCGCGCGCCGCGGCCGGCGCGAGCGCCGCGCGCAAAGGCGCTGCTGCCAAGGCGGCCAAAGCGCCCGCACTGCCACCGGCGGAGGCCCTGCAGAACGATCTCTACGTGGCCGAACTCTCCGCCGCTGGTCCCGTGCAGCCGGCGCAAATGAAGGCGGTTGCGGCCGAGCAGCCGGCCAAGCCGGAAGCAGCCAGCGCCGCGGAAAACGCCGCCGTCAAGCGCCTGCGCTCCTACCAGGCCACCGTCGCCGGCAAGACGCTGCGGCTGATGCGCGGCGAATTCCACCGCCACACCGAGGTGTCGGGCGACGGCGGGCGCGACGGCCCGCTCATCGAAGCCTGGCGGTATGGGCTGGACATGGCCGCCATGGACTGGTTCGGCTGCTGCGACCACGACAACGGCGGAGGCCGCGAGTACTCCTGGTGGATCACCCAGAAGCAGACCGACGCCTTCCGTGTCGGCACGCGCTTCGTGCCGCTGTTCAGCTACGAGCGCAGCGTGAACTATCCCGAGGGGCACCGCAACGTGCTGTTCGCGCAGCGCGGCATCCGGCCCCTGGGGCGCATACCGCTGTCGGACGAGAATTCCCCCGGCCATGCGCCCGACACCCTGATGCTGTACAAGTACCTAAAGCAATTCGACGGTGTCTGCGCCTCGCACACCAGCGGCACCAACATGGGCACCGACTGGCGCGACAACGACCCCCTCCTCGAGCCGGTGGTCGAGATTTACCAGGGCGACCGCCAGAACTACGAGATGCCCGACGCGCCGCGCTCCAACAACGCCAATGACTCGATCGGCGGATGGCGTCCCAAGGGCTTCGTGTCGCTGGCCCTGCTGATGGGTTACCGGCTCGGCTTCCAGGCCAGCTCCGACCACATCTCGACGCACATGAGCTACTGCAACATTTACACCGAAAAGCCCACGCGCGAGGCGATGATGGACGCTTTCCGCAAGCGGCACGTGTACGGCGCCACCGACAACATCCTGGCCGATGTCCGCAGCGGCAGCCACTTCATGGGCGACGAGTTCGAGACGGCGCAGGCGCCCGCGCTGGAGGTCAGGCTGGTCGGCTCGGCGCCGTTCGCCAAGGTGCAGATCGTCAAGGACAACCAGTACGTCTACACCGCGCAGCCGAACAAGGCCGAAGTGCAGTTCAGTTGGCAAGACAACGCGCCGGCGCCGGGCAAGACCAGCTATTATTACGTGCGCGGCGAGCAGCAGAACGGCGAGCTGGTGTGGGTCTCGCCCATGTGGATCAAGTACACGGGGAAGTAGGCTGTGGGCTGTAGGCTGTGGGCTGTAGGCCTTTCCGTCAGCCGCAAGCCGTCAGCCGTTCACTTGTCGGGCTCCAGCAGCGCGAATCCGTTGCCTTCCGGATCCTGAAAATGGGCCAGCCAGCCGATGCCGGGAATGGCGCGCTTGGCCGAGGTTATCTTTCCGCCTTTGGCCTCGATCGAGCGGATGCAGTCGTCCAGTGACGGCACCGCGATTGTATTCAGGGCATGCTGGCCGGGGCGCCGGCGCATCAGCCCGCCGCCGATGCCGGGCTGGCTGTCCGGCCCGGTGGTGATCAACCAATACTCCTGCGGCCCGCTCCACTTCTGAAATTCCCATCCGAAGACCTGCTCGTAGAACTCGGCCGCCCGCTCCATGTTGTCGGCTGCGATCTCGAAATGAACGACCCGGGGCATCTATCGTCCTCCTTGTTGTCCCCCTGATTCCGGGGGAATTTCTAAGATAACACGCCGCTGCCGGAAGGCAATTATGTTGAACGGGACCGAGATAAACCCGGACCATCCCGCAGGGCGGGACGGAGCCAACAGAGCAGCGAGCCCTGAAGATCTCCCCGGTAAGCCGCAAGTCTTGAATCTTCTTGCCCGATTCCAACGTCTACTCAGAGAGTTTATGGGTTTCCTGGCTCGAACCGCGAGCCCGCGGCGCGGCAGAGTTGGGAGCGCGCCGGGAGCCCTCACTCTAAAAACGCGAACACCTCATGACCAGTCCGGCGCCCGGTAGGGGAATTCTCGACGAAATCGAGGTTCTGAAAGCGGTTCTGGCAAACCTTGCCGTTGGAGTGGCGGTTTGCGATGAGGCAGGGAACCTCGTTCTTCTCAACCCCGAAGCCGAGAGGGTTTTGGGAATCGAGCTCAAAGTCCCGCGTCCACCTGACTGGGTACCCGCCTGGGGCTGCTACCTTCCCGACATGGTCACGCCCTATCCTCCGGAGCGATTTCCGCTGGCCCGCGCCGTACTGGGCGAAGAAGTCCTCCATGAGTTGATATTCATACGCAACTCCGGCCAGCCCGCCGGCGTGTGGATCAGCGTCAGCAGCAGGCCGCTGCGAGACGGCGGGGGCGCGATTCGAGGCGGCGTGGCCGTTTTCCGCGACCTGACAGAAACGGAGACCGCCATGCGGACCGGCATGGCGATTCACCCGCCGCCGGCCGCCCAGCAATCAGTGGAGAAGGGCCCTGCCTGGGACGCCTACCTGGAACGCCTCCAAGGTTACCGGACGTACTTCGGCCGCGTGAGCAGCGCGGTGGAGCAGACTGCGGACAGCATCATCATTACAGACACACGCGGCGTGATCGAGTATGTCAACCCGGCCTTTGAGCAAACCACCGGATACCCCGCCAGCGAGGTGCTCGGCAAGACACCGAGCGTGCTCAAATCGGGGCGCCACGACGAGCGGTTCTACAGGGAGCTGTGGGAGCAGATTCTGTCCGGAAAGCCCTTCCGGGGAACCATCATCAACCGCAGGAAGTCCGGCGAGCTGTACTGGTCGGAACAGACCATTACGCCGATCAAGAATGACCAAAAGCAGATTACCCACTTTGTCTCGGTCTTGAAAGACATAAGCGAGCTGCGAAAGCAGCAGGAGCAGGAGTTTCACCTGCGGTTTGCCCGCGAAGTGCAGCAGCGCTTCTACAGCACGCAGATGTCTTTGCCCGGCTTTGATGTGGCCGGCACCGCCTATCCCGCCGCCCTGACCGGCGGCGACTATTTTGACTTCATCCAGCAGCCGGACGGTTTCGTCTACATCGTCATCGGCGACGTGAGCGGCCACGGTTTCGGACCGGCCTTGATAATGGCGACGGCGCGCGCTTACATTCGCGCCTATGCCAAATCAGAATCGGACCTGGGATCGATTCTCAGCAGCGTGAACAGTGCTCTGGCCGCCGACCTGGGCGGGAATCAGTTCATCACCTTGCTGTTGATTCGCCTCGACCCCCGTGGCAGATCCATGGAATACGCGGGTGCGGGCCACGTGCCCGGCTACCTGCTGGACGCTTCAGGCCAGACTCGGATCATCATGGAATCGGCCGGCCTGCCCTGCGGGCTGTTCGCCGATCAAGTGTTTTCCTCCAGCCCGGTGATCCCGCTATCGGAGGGAGAGACGATTGTGCTGGTGACCGACGGAGTCACCGAAACGTTCAACGCGGACGCCATCGAGTTTGGCGCCGAGCGCATCCTGGAGGTCGTGCGGGGCCATCGAGACCAGAGCGCCCGCGCCCAGGTGCAGGCAATCTATGAATCGGCAAGGGCACACGCCGGTATCGAAGCCCAGCACGACGATGTGACGGTGGTGGTCTGCAAGGTATGCGCGGCCGCGGGCGCGGAAAAGAGCCAATGGTTATCGCCAGGCGCGCCGCCCCAGCCATGAAGCGGCAGAAGGGCGCATCCGGCGTTTCGCGCCGTGCACGCGCTTCCGCCGCGAACGTCAGACCGCAAACCTCAAAGATGCGCGTCTCCGACTTGGCTGCGCACAACCGCATGGTTGGAGTTCCTGTGGGTCCTCGCAATAAACACCGCCGGTCGGGGCCGAATCTCGCTACTTCTTCAGCATTAGCTCGTCATCGATCAGGGCTGGGTCTCGCGGGTTCGGTAGTTTGAAGTAGATCGCTTCAGTGGCAGGATCGGCATGCTCGACGAGGGTCAAACCAAGGTCGGTCTTTCTGTGCGCGAATCTGCCCGGGCTCCACGCGCGGATGCGAATCGTATCGTCCACCGGGCCTTCGAGGGACGAGGGATCGATGAAGATCGTGCGGAGGTCCATGTAGTCGACGTTCAGGTCGATCGAGTTCATGTCCTCGCGTTCTTTTCCAATGTTCTCCCGCTTCAATCCAAAAACGCGCGGTCCGCACATGACGGCGGCGCGACCGGCCTGCGCCTGGCGACCCTTGATCAGGCGTGGAGACATCGGCAGGTTCAGGGCGACGAGATCGCCCGGCTGCCATTGCCGGCGTATGGCCAACAGGCCAGGCGATGCCTTCTGAGGCGTTTCGCCATTCACCGATACTGTCGCTTCGCGGGCCCAGGCCGGGATGCGGAAGCGCACCGGGAAAAGGGCGGGCTTCGAGGGAGATATGGTCACCGAGACTTTGCCGGACCGCGGATAGTCGGTTGCCTGCGTCAGGGTCACGTTCCCGCCGGCGGGCAGCGGCACGGTTGCGGTCGACGCCGTGTAAAGGTTAACCACCGCACCACCATCCCATTGGAAATAGATCATGGTTGGCAGCTCAGAAATGATCTTGCGATAGGAATTCGGGCAGCAGTAGGTATCAGTCGGGAAGTATCGGCGTCTCCCCTCAAACGGCAGAAAATAGCAAATCCGCCGGCCATCGGGCGACTGCGCGCCGAAAAGCGAGTTGTAGATAATCCGCTCCATCATGTCGCCATAGAGCGGGTTGGCCTCGAGTTGAAACAACTCATTGAGCCAGCGGACCAGATATGTGGTCGTACAGGTCTCCGCCAGGTTCGCCGTTCCCTCCTGCGTATTGTGCCAAAGCTCCTGATCCCCGCTGCTTCCCGTAATCACCATGCCGTCTTCTTTGGTGAGAAAATCCAGCACCCGGTGGGATGCGCGGAGCAATCGGGCATCTGGATGGAGCCGGTCCAGTTGCACTTGCGCGAAACACTTGTTCAGGTAGCTGTAGTTGTGCCCGTCCAGCTTCAGGTTGCGGCCGAGAAAAATCTCCTTGTTCCACTCCGGCATGTTCATGTAGTTCAAGCAGAAATCAAGATAGCGCTGGTCGCGCGTATGCTTGAACAGGCTGACGGCTGCCATCTCGATTCCGATTTCGTGGTTGAACTTGAGGGCAGACCGTCTGACGTTGCCGTTCCTGGCGTCTTCCAGCCGGGCATTGATGAGGTAATCGCCGAGGCGCTTGGCTGCGTCAAGACAGCGTTTTTCGCCAGACAGGTCGTAGTCGATCAGCAAGCCGTAGATGATGTAGGAAATCTCCTGGGTGTCCCAGACCTTCCAGACACGGTTGTCGGGCTTCAAGGCGCCAATGTACCCGTCGGCGTCCTGCGACTGGATCAAGGCGTCAACGATCTTGTTGCGCAAGGCGCGGACGCGCTCGTCGCCGGTGTAGGCCGACAGTCGCGCGACCGTCTCGATCATCTTCCCCATGCCGACGTAAGCACCGGCGGCGTTCTTCTTGCGGAAAGGAAGGATGAAGTCGTTGTCAATGTCGAGCTTGAGCAGATTGTTGTTGACGGTTACGGTGATGCGGGCACCGAGCGCTCCGCCAACTTTGACTTGTCTCTCGTCGATTGGTGTCATCGGCACCGGAATATCCGCGGCCTCGACACGACGGGGAATGAGAAAGGCCAGGCCAATGATGAAGAGGACCGCCAACATGATGACAGCGGGAATTCTATACATTTCGTGCTCGCTTGGTGGCTTTTCCCGAACACCTCCCCGTGGGACAACCGCGTCAAGAGGCGAGGCTTCGTGAATATCCGAGGATACAGATGGCGAGGATGACGATGACCAGCCCGGCAAGCATGATGCGGAAAGGGCCGGACGCGTTCTTCCATTCGCCGGTCGCTACACTCCAGAGTGTACTGGTAATCAACGCCAGGCCTAGCAGCATCGACCAGCCGATGGAAACCCCCAGTCGGCCCATCATCTGCATGCCGGAGCCGGAGATGCCAAAAGAAGTGAACCAGAACGCGCCTGTCGCGGTAGCCCACAGGTAAGCCTTGCCGCTGCCGGGCGCCGCGAACGTCGCCCAGCTCCCGTTGCGCACGAGCAGGGTCAGGCAGTACGCGGCATTCATGAGGAAGGCGCCGGAGCAAACGACCGCCCAACGTGCCAGGCTGATCTGCGCCGTCTCGATTCCCAGGCTTCTGGCCGTTCCTGTCATCGGAGCGGCGAAGTCGAAGCCGACCGCAAGCAGCGACGACATCACGCCGCTTACGATGACGATGACCAGACCTCTGTGCAACTGCTTTTTGTTCGCGGGCGCCTCGGCAGCCGCACGGCGTTCGCGCCTGACGCCGGCGAAGGAAATCACCGCAACGCCACCCAGTAGGACTACAACGGCGGCGACGACAAGCGGGGCAGCGGCGCTCGATGAAAAGCCGCCCTGGCGCATGAGTGGGATCAGCGATCCGACGGCAGTCGAGAGGCCCATGACAATTCCGTAGGTGAGAGCCATGCCGAGCGACTCCACGCTCATGCCAAACGTGATGCCGCCGATACCCCACAGGAAACCGAACAGCGCGCCCCAGAAAACGGCGCCTGTGTCCGCCGACCTGGCGATGATCGTGAGCAGATGGGGTACCGCCAGCGCTGCCCACAGCCAGGGAAACAGCAGCATCCCGACGATCGAATAGATCAGCCACCATGCTTCCCAACGCAACGGAGCGAGGTGTTTCAACCCGAGTCCGAACGTGCCGAGGAAGATGCTTCCCAAGGCAATGGCCACGAAGGGCATGATTGTGTCGTTCATGTGGTACCCACAGCGGCGACGTTGCGTTCCGCCTCAAGACGGTCGCGGTGATGAATCTTGCCTTGGCCAAGCTCACTCGACGCATGCGCGGCGAGGTAGTTTCCCAGTACGTGGTCGTCGACCTCGATGCCCAGGCCCGGTCCGGATGGCACGGCCACCTCTCCGTTGACAGGCCGGATGGGCGTCCTCAGTAACTCGGTGCGCAACGGGTTGTGGTTGGCATCCCATTCGAGCATCGGCTCGTTATAGGGAGCGAGCGGATTGGCCGTCGGCGGGACGGGAGGAAGCGTGGCGAGCAACTGCAGGCCGGCGGTCAGCGCCACCGCACTCCCCCAAACGTGTGGAATGCACTGCACGTGAAAAGCGGAAGCCAGGGCAGCGATGCGCCTCAGTTCGCTCAGGCCGCCGGCGCAGCAGGGATCGGGCTGCACGATGTCAAGCACGCGGCTGGCGATCCATTTGGCAAAGCCGTAACGCGTGTACTCGCACTCACCGCCCGCGATCGCGATGCGCGTCGCCGCTTTCACCTGGCGGTATCCCTCAATGTCCTCGGGTACGACCGGCTCTTCAAACCAGTACACATCGTGACGCTCCATGTCATTCGCCATGCGTGCCGCAACGTGGGCCTGGTATGCATGGTTGGCATCGACCATCAGCAGCACCCCGGCGCCGAGAGTTTCGCGGGCTGCGGCAACGCGCTGCAGATCCTCGGCAGGCGACAGCAAACCGACTTTCATTTTCACCGCCGGGAGAGCGGCGTCGCGGTAGCCGGCCGCCTCCTGCCGTAGCAGCGGCAAGTCTTCATCGAGGCGCGGAGGCCGGCCATCGCAATCGCGGTAATAAAGGCCGGTGGCATAGGTCTTGACCGCGCGCCGGAACGCACCGCCCATCAGCGCGTGCACGGGAGCGTTCTGCACCTTGCCCAGGATGTCCCACAGCGCTATATCCAGCGCGCTGATTGCTTCCATGGCCGCGCCCTTGCGCCCGAAATCGCGGGAATGGCTGTACATGACTTCCCACAGCACTTCGGGCTGGCGGGGATCCTGTCCGAGCAGCAGTGGGGCGAAAACGGAATGCACAACCGAGGCCACCGGTTCCGCCGGTCCGTATTGGCCGCCCTCTCCCCAGCCGACAGTGCCGTCGCTCGTCTCGACGCGTATCAGCAGGCTCTTGCGGTGGCTGAAGCGGCATTGCGACGACCAGAAGACCAGGCCGCCGTCGAGGGGCACCTTCAGGATGAACGTGTCGATGCACGCGATTCTCACGGTCGCACCCCGCAGATGACGACTGCCTTGCCCGCCGTCATTTCTTCCAGACAGTTGAACATATTGTCGGTTCCCAATCCGCTCTCTTTTCTCGGCATATACGGAACATTGCCGGGCCGGAAGCACGAGGATCCGTTGACCACCACGCCGCCGACGTCCAGTTCATCGGCAACGCGGAGCGCGCGGCTGATGTCGCGCGTGTAGACAGCGGCCTGGAGACCATAGGGCGAATCGTTGGCGCAGGCGATCGCTTCTTCCTCGGACACGAACGAGAGCACCGGAGCCACCGGACCAAAGCACTCCTCCTTCGCAACACGCATGTCCGCCGTGACGCCGGCAAGCACGGTTGGCTCGATGAACGTGCGGTTTACGCGCTTTCCTCCCACGACGATTTTGGCACCCTTCTCGACCGCATCCTGGATCATGGCTTCCACGCGTTGCGCGGCTTCCTCGTGGATAAGCGGGCCGACGTCCACGGCCGGGTCGCAGGGATTGCCCAGGCGGAGCTTCGACACAACGTCCTTTGCGAGCGCCACGAACTTTTCGACCACGGGTTTCTCAATCAGAAAACGCTTGTCGGCCACGCAAGCTTGACCATTACCCACGGTCATGCGGCCGCGGACCAGGTTTCGCGCGACCGCTTCGATATCCGCGTCTTCAAACACGATTACCGGATCGTTGCCGCCCAGCTCGAGAGAGAGCTTCTTCAATGTGGGCGCGGCTTTTTCCATGATTCGCTTGCCGACTGCTGAACTGCCGGTGAACGAGATCACCCTCACGTCCGGATGCATGACGAGCGGCTCGCCCGCCTCTTCCCCGTAACCAGTCAACAGATGAATCACCCCGGCGGGCACGCCTGCTTCAAGCATCAACTCTCCAATACGCAGGCAGGTCAGCGGGCAGTCTTCCGGGAGCTTGATGACGATCGAGTTGCCGGCGGCGAGTGCGGCCGCCGCCTTGTAGGCGAGCATTTCCGCCGGGAAATTGAAGGGAATGATGCCGCCGACGACGCCGATCGCCTGGCGGTAGAGCATGGCCATCTGCCCCTCGCAGCCCTGCATGCTGTCCATCGGGTAGGTAGTGCCGCCCGGGTCCTTGACCCGTTCGGCGACCGTCATGAAGATCTCGGCGGTCTTCCGGATTTCGAAATCGGCCCACGAATGCGACTTGCCGTTCTCACAAATCATGGAGGCGCGGAGTTCGTCGAGGTGCGCCAGGATCGACGTTCCGCAGCTGGACAGATAACGATGCCTTTCGTGGGCGGGCAAGCGGCGATTCAGCCGCGCACCCTCTCTTGCGGCAAGGACTGCGGCGTCGATGTCCTTGGAAGCAGCACGCGGCACTTCATTGATCCTCTCTAGCGTTGCCGGGTTAGAAATCGGGATGACCCCGCCTTGGACGGCCCCCCGCCACTCGCCATTGATAAGCATTCTCATTGTTGAATCTCCGTCATGGTGTATACAATAGGTGACCACAGATAGAGATGTCAATTGGAGAAATTAGGTTTATGCCGAAAACGTGCCAAGCTAAAACTTCGCTTGTACACAAAACCTGGGGTTGTCCGGATGGAGCCGACTTAATCTATATGCAAAGAAGAGCTTTCTTCAAGCGCATGACGCAGGGCGCCGTTGGGCTGGCGGGCGGCGGAATGTTGGCGACCGGACAAGAAACCAGGACGGCATCGAAGCTTCGCTGGACCCGGCGGAACGTGCTTCTGCTTTACTGCGAGCAGTTCCAGCACGACGTCGCTTCGTATGCCGGTGGTCCAGCCGCGACGCCGAACCTCGCGGCGCTGAGCGGGCATGCAGCCAATTTCCAAACAGCCTGCACCACAACGGCGCTCTGTTCACCGGCCCGCGGCGCTCTGTTGACCGGGCGGTGGGGGCACCGCACGGGCATGGACGACAACTGCCACGTGTGGCAGTCGCGGCTAATCGAACTGGACTACCGGCAGACGACGCTGATCGAATGGGCCAAGCGCGCCGGCTATTTCGTCGGCTATTACGGCAAGTGGCACTTGGGTCCGGATGGCCCGATCCGCCGCGGCGCTGATCGATTTCCGGAGGAAGGCTTCGAACGGCGGGCTGCAAAGCGCGGCGCAAAACCCATGCCAAAGCCCGACTTCGAGATGGCGCGCAAGTACGACGGCAGGCTGGGTCTCGCCGAGAAGCCGGGGTACTACAACACCGTGGAGGGGACCTACGAGCACACTGAATGCCACCGGCTCGCGCAGCAGGGCGCCCAGTTTCTCGACGAGACGGCCAAAGACAGCCGGCCGTTCTTTTTGACCGTCAGCTTCTGGGCCGTGCACCCGCCATACCGGGTGCCGAAACCGTACAGCGGCATGTATGACCCGGCCGCGGTGAAGCTGCCGATCAACGTCCACGATAGCTTTGAGCGAAAGCCCGCCGACCACCGCGAAATCTTATGGCCCTACCACGACACGCGCCACATGACGAACGACGACTGGCGGCGGGCCGCAGCATTCTACCACGCTTACGTCACCATGCTCGACCGGTCGGTCGGCGAGGTGCTTGACGCGTTGAGGCGAAGCGGCCAGTGGGAGAACACGCTGGTGGTGTTCGTCGCCGACCACGGCGATATGTGCGGCGCCCACGGCTTGTTCGACAAGGGACCGTATTCCTACGACGAAGTGATGCGCATCCCATTGCTGGTGCGCGTGCCCGGCCTGCCCGCCAGGGAGATCACCCGGCACGTCGCCTCGATCGACCTCAATCGCACGATGGCCGAATGGATGCGGCTGACGCCTGACATTCCGAACAGCGATAGCCGGTCATTGTTCCCGCTTATCGAGCGCGGAAATGCCGGCTGGGATGAAGCGGACCAGGCTTTCCTGCACAACGAATGGTACAACGGGCACTGGTACGGCATCCGGACGATTCGCACGCCGCAGTTCAAATATTGCTTCAATTCCGTCGCAGTGGATGAGCTCTACGACTTGCGGAGCGACCCCGGCGAGTTGAAGAACCTGATCGATGTGCTCGCGTTGCGCGACACGCAACGCCAGCTTCAAGCCCGGCTGTTGGCCCATCTTGAGAAAATTGAGGACCCGCTGCGTTTGAAAGTAAAAGCGTGCCTGGCATAGCGGGAATCCACCGGCGGTCACACAGCCGCGCCTATCTTCTGTTTAAGCGACTCCAGCAGGTCGCGAAGCGTGTTGCGGACGTGAGCGCGGGTGACGCTTTCCGCCCACTCGGGATCGCGCGCCTCTAACGCGCTCAATATGCTGTCATGTTCGCGGAAGGCCTGGACCAGACGGCCGGGCACCAACGTCGCCAGGTGCTGAAACCAGCGGACCAGCCCCAGGTATACGGACATCATTTGGAGGAGCTTGTTATTGTGGCACTCGGAGAACAGCAACTCGTGAATGGCATCTCCGACATCGCCGACTTCACCTCTGGCTACCAGCGGGCGCAGTTCCTCCAGATGCTGGCGCAACGCGTGGAGCCGGCCGGCCTCCACGTGGAGTGCCGCCTCGCGGGCCGCCACTCCTTCGAGCGCCTCGCGAATCAGGAAGATCTCGCGCACCAGTTCCGGCGTGGGCTGGATCACCCGGGCGCCGCGGAACGGCTTGTACTCGACGAAGCCCTCCTCGGAGAGCTTGCGAAGCGCTTCGCGCAGAGGGGTGCGGCTCACGTTCAGCTCCGCGGCTAGACGCTCTTCTCCAAGCGCTTCTCCCGGCGTCAACTGTCCGGCGATAATGCGCGCCCGCAAGGTCTCATAAACGCCGTCGCGCAGGATTGATTTGGCCATTGCTAGAACCCCTTCGGCTCGGATCTGGTCCTATTCTAAGGGCAATTCGTTTCACAGCGATAGTATACAATTCCCCGCGCACCGCCAGCGCTCGCCCAGCGCTTGCTGGACCCCGACCGCGATCCGTCTTCTCTGGAACCCGCTGGGTCAACATGGCTTAACCGCTGTTACACTTTTGGGAGAGGAGCCTAGATTAAAGGCTTGACAAGCAGACATCTCAGACGCATAATCTCGTCTGTATACAACAAGGCAGAGCGTGGCCATGAAGGAGGGCCGACATGATCACTTCAGCGAAATCCGTTATCCAGCCCTACATCATCGTAGTGGTGCTTGCCGCGCTGTTCGCCCTATCGGTCGGGACTAACGTCGCGCAAGCACAGACCATACGAGGTCAGATTTCGGGCACCGTCCAAGACGCGTCCGGCGCTGTCATCCCCGGCGCCCGAATCACCGTCCTCAACACAGCAACTCAGGTAGCGCGCTCATTGGCGACAAATGAACACGGCTTCTACGTGGTTACCAACCTGCAGCCGGGCACCTACTCGGTCTCGGTCGAGCAGGACGGATTCAAGAAGGCGCTGCAAGAGGGCTTTGAACTTGTCGCCGATGGCCGCGTGACTGTGGACTTCGTGATGCAATTGGGAGCCATGGCGGAAACCGTTCAGGTGACATCCACCGTCGGCGAGGCGGTGAACACTACGTCGGGGGAGATGGCCCGCATCATCGACGGCGAACAAGTGCAGGATCTCGCGCTGAATACCCGCAACTTCATGCAATTGATGACGATTATCCCCGGGGCTCCCTTGCTCGACTACGACCCACTTGCGCAGGCGCAGAACCAAAACTTTCCCCAATCGGTCAGCGGCAGCCGCGACAACATGAATACGGTGACGGTGGATGGCGCCTTCAACCGTAAAGCCGCACCTGAGGCCATCGTTAACAACATCGGCATCGACTTCATCAAACAAGTCAAGATCCAGACGTCGAATTTCTCCGCAGAATACGGCAGGCAGGCCGGAGCCGCGGTCAGCGTCGTCACCCGCTCGGGCGAGAACCAGTTCCACGGCAGCGCCTTCGAGTTCATGCGAAACGACAACCTGGATGCCCGCAACTTCTTCTCGCCGACCAAGCGCGCCGTCCGCTATAACGATTTCGGCTACAGCCTTGGCGGCCCGGTCAAGAAAAACAAGTTGTTCTTTTTTGGCGGCCAGGAATGGAAGTACATCCACCGCTCGCTTGATCCCATCCGGCGAGTGATCCCCACCAGGGCGGAAAGGCGCGGCGATTTCAGCGGCCGCAGCGGCACGCTGAATCTTCCTGGCACAAAGACCCCGGCGCCAGGCAGAAACATCTCCTCGCTGATTACTCCGGATGGCAAGGCCATCGCCGCGGTGTTCGATTACGCGGAGAAGCAGGCGGCTTCCTATATTGATCAGCCGGTCTCGAACAACGCGATCTTCCAGTCCGGGACGCCATTTGACTTCCGCGAGGATCTGGTTCGATTGGACTACGTGATCAACGAGAAACACACCGTTTACGGGCGCTATACCAATGACACGAGCAGCCTGATCGATCCCTTCAGCAGCACATTCAGCGCCTCGCAACTGCCCACCCGTGCGACCAATGCGCTCCGGCCGGGCAGCAGCATGATGGCGTCGCACACCTGGCTGATCCGGCCGACCCTCATCAACGAGGCCAGAACGAGCGTTAACCGGTCCTCTGCGACTTCGCTTGCCGTAGGGGAGGCCTGGAAGCGCGAGACATACGGTTTCGCCTTCCCTCAGTTGTTTCCCGGCGGCACCTACCCGAACACGATCCCCGACGTCACATTTTCCAATTTCGCTGGATTTAAGGGCGTCGCCGGAGTTGGGGATTTGAAATCCACGGAAATCAATTTCGCGGATAATCTGACGCTCATCCGGGGCAAGCACACGTTCAAGACCGGTGTCGCGGTTATCTACTGGCGCTCCACGCAAATCGAGGACTTGAAAGGGTTCTACGGCGGCTCGATTGCCTTCGATACCGCCGGCAACCCAAACACCACCGGCAATGCGTTCGCCGACGCCCTGCTTGGAAACTTCCGCAACTATCAGGAGAAAGGGTTTCCTCCGCCGAGGCTGGAGCGTTTCCGGCAAACGGAGGCGTTCGTTTCCGACAACTGGAAGGTAAACCGCAAGCTGAGCCTGGAAGTCGGGGCACGATATCAATATGTCCCGCCGTTCACCATTACCACTAACGCCATGTCGAACTTCGATCCTCTGCGTTATGACCCGGCGCGGGCGGTCACGGTGAACAAAGACGGGACGATCGTGCCCGGCTCGGGGAACCGATTCAACGGCCTTGTGCGGGCCGGGAACAACACACCAGCCGACGCCACCGATGACATCAAGGCGGTTCCGGCAGGCGCGCCACCGGGGCTGGTCGAGCCAGCGAATCGGGTGTCGCCCCGCCTCGGGTTCGCGTTTGCTCCCTTTGGGAGCGGGAAAACATCGTTCCGTGGTGGCTTTGGCATATTCATCGACCGGCCTCACACTCAACTGACCGTGAACTGCCCCGGGAACCCGCCCTTCAACATCCAGGCGACCTACGAGAACGGGAACCTGTCCAACCCCGGAGGCGGCACGACTCCCGCGCTGGCTCCTTTCTCGGCCGTGCGCGCCGTGGTTGGCGACTTCAAGCCCACGAAGATGATGAGTTTCAGCCTGGGAATCCAACGCGAGTTGCCACACGGGGTATTTGCGGAGATTGCTTACGTGGGCAACCAGGGCCGTCACCTGGTGCGGTTGCCCGACTTCAACCAAGTGCCGTTCGACGTGCTTGCCGCCAACGCGGCCCTCCCCAGCGCGCAACGCGGCGCTACCAACGCCCTGCGTCCCTACAAGGGTTATGCCGAGATTTACATGGCATCCTCGGATGTCAACTCGAATTACAACTCGATGCAGGTTCACGTATCCAAACGAAAGGGCAGCTTCGTCTTCACGACCAGCTACACCTGGTCGAAGATGCTCGCCGACGGAAACGGCAACTTCAGCGCCGGCGAAGACCCGAACCGGCGCGCCAATTACGGACCGGCCAATTTCGATCGCCGCCATATTTTGGTCGGCACGTACACCTACCGCGTGCCCTTGTTCCGCAATCTGAAAGGTGCTCCGGGGATCGTGCTGGCCGGATGGGAGATCAGCGGCATCAACCGTTTCCAGTCCGGCGCCCCTCTCACGATTGCTGGAAGTACTTCCATCGGCTCGCGCCGCGCCGACTACATCGGAGGTGACATCACCTTGCCAAAAGACAAGCGGACCGTCGATCATTGGTTCAACACCGCAGCCTTTGTCACCGCGCCCGACGTGCGCCGCGGAACCAGCGGCGTCGGAATCCTGACCGGTCCGGGGTTGATGATCTGGGACCTTTCGGCGCGCAAGCAGATTCGCCTGAGAGAAACGGTCAACCTGCGGTTCCAGGCCGACATGTTCAACGCCGCAAACCACGCGAATTTCCGCAATCTGAACACTACTGTCACGAACTCAGCCTTCGGCACGGTTACCAGCGCGACCCCGGGGCGGGAGATTCAGTTCGGCATGAAGCTAGTGTTTTGAGGTTCCGCTTCTGAGCCACAGATTGCGCAGGTTTTGCCGATCAGAATCTCCGCAATCTGTGACTCGTTTTTCATCCCCATGAAAAAGCCTTGCCTCCTTCTCTTTCTGTTCCTGCTTGGTCAATTCTCAGTCTACGGTCAGACACGTGGTATCACGGCGACTGCCAGAAGCCCGCACGTAAGGCTGAAGAGCCTGGACATCGACAAGGTGCGGTGGACCCGCGGCTTCTGGGCCCACCGCTTCGCACTCGCCCGGAACGCGGTCATCCCGCACGTGTGGAGCGTGGTGCAACTCCCGGGAAACGCTGCCTACTATGGCAACTTCCGCAGCGCGGCCGGCCTGGAAAAGGGCGAGTTTCGCGGCGCAAAGTGGAGCGACGCCGACGTGTACAAGTGGCTGGAAGCCGTCGCACACGTCTACAGCCTCACGCACGATAAGAAGCTCGACCAGTGGATGGACGAGGTCATCGAAGTGATCGGCAAGGCCCAGGCGCCCGACGGCTACATCTCCACGCATATTCAGCTTCGCGATAACGTGCGGTGGGGCCAGAAAGGCTTCGGCGAACTCCACAACATGGGCCATCTGATGACAACGGCCTGCATCCATTACCGGGCGACCGGGAAGCTCAACCTACTGCGAATTGCGAGGAAGCTCGCGGATTACCTCTATGCACTGTTCCGGTCTCACCCGGCGGAACTCGCAAACCTCGGCGCAGCGCCCTCAAACATCATGGGCGCCGTCGAGATGTACCGGACTACGGGTGAAGCCCGGTATCTGGAACTGGCCCGGATCTTCCTTGATATCCACGGTTCCGTGCCCGGCGGCACGGACAACGTCCAGACCAAGACGCCTTTCCGCCAGGAACAGGAAGCCGTGGGGCACGCTGTCTCGGCCATGTTTCTATACAACGGCGCCGCCGACGTCTATGCGGAGACGGGCGACAAGACGATTTGGGAAACGCTCGACCGGCTGTGGCGAAACGTCGCTGGCAGGAGGATGGCGGTCACCGGCGCACTCGGCCCGCTCCATCACGGCTCGTCGCACCGCCCGCCTAATTCCTCGCAAACCGACCTCGTGCAGGAAGCGTTCGGCCTGATCTACCAATTGCCGTCCCGGACAGCGCACAACGAGACCTGCGGTGTCATCCTCAACGGCATGTGGAACTGGCGCATGCTGGCCTTGACCGGAGACGTGAAGTACGCCGACCTGATGGAGACCGCCTTCTACAACATGCTTGCCGGCGTCGGAATCGACGGTAAGAGCTTCTTCTACACCAACCCGCTGGCGCGCCACGGTGATGAGCTTCCGCTGCTGTGGCTGGACACCGCGAAACGCTGGCCGAGCACCGTCGAGCGAGGCACACCTCGCAGCTTCTGTTGTCCCGCCAGCATCGTCCGTGCGCTGCCGAGCATTCACGAATACGCCTACAGCGTGTCGGAAAAGGCCGTATGGCTGAATCTCTACGGGAGCAATACGCTCGATACCGAACTGCCAGGCGGCGAGCGGTTGAGACTGAAGCAGGAATCCGATTATCCGTGGGATGGCGCGGTCAAGATCACCGTCGATGCTGCCCCGGCCACAGAGCATTCGTTGATGCTGCGCATTCCCGCCTGGGCGCCGGGTAGCGCGCTCAAGGTCAACGGCCGAGTTTCCGAGCAACCTGTCGAGCCGGGCAAGTACGCGGAACTGCGACGCAAGTGGTCGCGCGGGGACACGGTGGAACTGCAACTTGCGATGCAGCCAAGGCTGGTGGAAGCTAACCCCTTCGTTGAAGAAGCGCGCAACCAGGTGGCGGTGATGCGCGGCCCGCTGGTCTATTGCCTGGAATCGCCGGATCTGCCGGCCGGTGTCCGCATTACCGAAGTCGCCCTGCCGTCTCGCATAGAATTGAAGCCGCGCTTTGACGCCAAGCTGCTCGGCGGAGTCGCCGTGCTCGAGGGCCAGGCCGTTCGGAGGGCGGAAGCGAACTGGGGCGACGCGCTCTACCGAACGCTTCGCCCGGCATCGAAGCAACCGATTGAGATCAAGCTGATCCCGTACTACGCGTGGGCAAATCGCGGCATTTCCCACATGACGGTTTGGATGCCGCTGACGGATTAGACATGAACCTCCTTGATCACACGAACAGGCGAGATTTCGCTCGGCAGGGACTTGTTGCAGCACTTAGCCTGCCAACCCTACTGCGAAGCGCGGGGCGGGAACGGCCGAACATCGTGATGGCGATTTCCGACGACCAGTCGTGGCTGCACACCAGCGCCGAAGGCGACCCGGTGGTCAAGACGCCGGTGTTTGACCGCATCGCCCAGCAAGGTGCGCGCTTCACGAGTGCATTCTGCTGCGCGCCTTCGTGTACCCCCTCCCGCGGCGGCTTGCTGACCGGCCAGCACATCTGGCGCCTGAAAGAAGGTGCGAATTTGTTTAGCACCTTGCCGGCCAAGTTCGAGGTGTATCCCGACATCCTCGAATCCGCCGGGTATCAGGTCGGCCTCATGGAAAAGGGCTGGGGACCCGGCAACTTCAAGAAAGGCGGGCGCACACGCAATCCGGCGGGGCCGGCTTACGACGACTTCGACCAGTTCTTCGCCTCGGTGCCCAAGGGGAAGCCATTCTGTTTCTGGTTTGGCAGCCACGACCCGCACCGTGGCTATGTGAAAGGTTCAGGTTTAAAGGCCGGCTTGAGGCTGGACGATGTGCGGGTGCCGGCGTGGCTTCCCGACGACCCCGATGTTCGCTCGGACATGCTCGACTACTTTTTCGCTATCCAGCGCTTCGACCGCGATCTGGGCCGCATCATCGAGCGGATTGAGAAGGCGGGGCAGTTGGAGAACACGCTGGTGATCGTTACGAGCGACAACGGCATGCCGTTCCCGCGCGCGAAGGCGACGGTCTATGACTCGGGCACGCGAATGCCTCTGGCCATCAGATGGCCGGCCAGAATTCCTGGCGGGCGAGTCGTCGAGGATCTGGTCGGCCACGTCGACCTCGCTCCAACATTACTCGAAGCAGCCGGCATTGCTCCGCGGCCGCAAATGAATGGGCGGAGCTTGCTAAAGCTGCTCGAATCCCGCAAACCGGGCCTCACCGGTCAATCGCGGGAATTCGTTCTTTCCGCAATGGAGCGGCACACGAATTCGCGCGCGGGAGGCGCCGGCTATCCCATGCGCGCGCTTCGCACGCGCGACTACCTGTACATCCGCAATTTCGAGCCGGACCGCTGGCCGGCCGGCGATCCGGAAGACTATGGCGAAATTGCCAATTGCCCGTCGAAAGCCTCTATGCTGAAGTATCGCGACGATCCGAAGCTCGGGCGATTCTTCCGCATGGCGTGCGCGAAACGGCCCGCGGAGGAACTGTTCGATCTCAAGAAAGACCCGGACCAGTTGAACAACGCGGCCGGGCGGCCCGAGTACGCCGACATCCGAAAGTCGCTTCGCACGCTTCTCGACAAGCAACTGATCGAGACTCGGGACCCGCGGATGACCGGCGGACCAATCATCTGGGACTCGATTCCCTACAAAGGGCAAGGACAGTGAACCGACGTACATTTCTTCAGGCCTCTCTTCAGGCTGCCACCGCGGCAATGGTTCGAGGCGCGCAGCCCGAGCGCCCCAACATCCTGTTTGCCCTTGCGGACGACTGGTCGTGGCCGCACGCCGGCATTTATGGCGACAAGTTCGCCCGCACTCCGGTATTCGACCGCGTGGCTCGCGAGGGCGTCGTGTTCAATCGTGCCTACTGCAATTCGCCTTCCTGCACGCCATCCCGGGGCGCGATGCTTACCGGCCAGGCGAGTCACCGCTTGGAGGAGGGCGGCAACCTCTGGAGCATCCTGCCGAAGAAGTTTCCTGTCTACCCGGATATCCTCGAATCGGCGGGGTACTTCGTCGGCTACGAGATCAAGGGTTGGGGGCCGGGATCGCTTCTGGGCAGCGGCCGAACGCGGAATCCCGCGGGGCCCGTTTTCCGAGACTTCGAGCAGTTCCTGCGCGACAAGCCGGCCGCCAAGCCGTTCTGCTACTGGTTCGGCAGCCGCGATCCTCATCGCCAGTACGTGCCAGGCTCCGGCATTGCGGGCGGGCTGAAACCAGAGGACGTCGTGGTGCCGCCGTTTCTGCCCGACACGCCGGAGGTGCGAAGGGATCTACTGGATTACTACTTCGCTGTCCAACGTTTCGACCGGAGGGTTGGTGACTTGCTCCAATTGCTCAAAGCGTCGGGGCAATTCGATCGTACGCTGGTCGTGATCACCAGCGACAATGGCATGCCGTTCCCGCGTGCCAAGGCCAACCTCTACGACTACGGAACGCACATGCCGCTGGTGATGCGTTGGCGAGGCCGCTTCCGCCCAGGCACGGTCATCGACGATTTCGTCAGCTTCTGCGACTTCGCGCCGACATTTCTCCAAGCCGCCGGCCTTAAGCCGCTTCCCGAAATGACGGGCCGCAGCCTGCTTTCCATGATTGACGGCAAGGAGCGCGGCAACAGGGATATGGTGTTCACCGAGCGCGAGCGGCACTCGAACGTGCGAAAGGGCGACCTCAGTTATCCGAGCCGCGCCGTGCGCACGCGCGAGTTCCTCTACATCCGGAATCTGAAGCCGGACCGCTGGCCGGTTGGCGATCCGGAGAAATGGAAGGCCGGCGGAGCTTTCGGCGACATCGAGAATTCTCCAGCCAAGAAGGTTCTTGTCGAAGGGCTGGAAGACCCGCGATATGCACGGCTCTTCCGCCTCGGCTTCGATAAACGGCCCGAAGAAGAGCTGTACGACCTGGCCAAAGATCCCGATGAATTCAACAACGTGGCCGGGCGCCCGGAATGCGCTGAGCCGCAGCGGCGCCTGCGGGCGGCGCTCGGCAAGTGGATGAAGGAGACTCGTGACCCCCGAGCTTTCGGCGGTGGCGACGAGTTTGATCGCTACCCGTCCTTTCAGGGGGGCGGGTTGGGTGCGGGCGACAGCCCGAACGCCCCGCCAAGAACCGAGACGGAGAGCACACCGCGATGACATCAATTACTCGCAGGAGAGCCGTTCAAGCGCTGGCCGGCGCGCCCGCCATTCTCCGCGGCGCGCGGCGTGTCGCCGGCGACAAACCCAACCTGCTCTTTCTCTGGACCGACGAACAACGGGCCGACACCATGGCCGCCTATGGCAACACGCGCTTCAAGGTGCCGAACATGAACCTGCTGGCTGCGCGGAGTATCGTCTTCGACCGGTGCTACGACACGCAGCCGGTCTGCACGCCCGCACGCTCCACGGTCTTGACAGGCTTGTGGCCCCACACGAACGGCTGCACTGAAAACAACATCCCGTTGAAGCAAGAAACGCGCACATTCCCTGAATTGCTGAACGACCCGGATTACCGCACGGCGTATATGGGCAAGTGGCACTTGGGCGACGAGATCTTCGCGCAGCACGGTTTCCAGGAATGGATCAGCATCGAAGATGCCTACGAGGAGTTTTACTCGGCCGGCCGCGACCACTCGGCACGCAGCAGTTACCATGCCTTTCTGGCCGGGCTTGGCTACAAGCCGGGTGAAGGGAACATCTTCAACCGCAAGTGGACTGTTCGCTTGCCGATCGACCACTGCAAGCCGGCATTCCTGGCGCGCGAAACATCCTCGTTCATCCGCCGAAACCAGGCTCGGCCCTGGGTGCTCTACGTGAACTTCCTGGAACCGCACATGCCGTTCTTCGGGCCGTTGAACGACTTGCATAGCGAGGCTGAAGCACCGGTACCCGCAAACTACCCCGGGGTACCCGTCGAGCGTGAGCCCGAGATGTACCAGTCGGCACGCAGGAAGATCCTGGAGCGCGGTATGGAGGGAAACGACCTGAAAACGCGAGCGGGTTGGCAGAGGCTGAACCGCAACTACGCGGGTCTGTGCAGCCAAGTCGACCGCGCGCTCGGCGACATCCTTGGGGCGCTGGAGGATTCCGGCCAGGCGGACAACACCATCATCGTATTCACAAGCGACCACGGTGAGATGATGGGCGCCCACACCCTCTACGGGAAGGACGTCCTTTATGAAGAATCGGTGCGCATCCCGTTATTGCTGCGGGTGCCGTGGCGGCAAGGGCGCGCGATGACTGTGAAGCAGCCGGTAAGCCATATTGATTTGGTTCCGACACTGCTGGAGTTGATGGGCCGGCGGAGCCCGCCCCATTTGCCGGGTGGGAGTCTCCTGCCGCTCGTCGAAGGGAAACAGCGGCGCGAAGGCCACGTTTTCATCGAATGGAATTCGAGTTCTGGCCCCAGTGCCCGCGCGGTCATCTCGCTGGACGGCTGGAAGCTCGGCATTTACGACACGGACTCTGGTATCCTCTTCAACCGCGGCCGCGACCCGCTGGAACTGCAGAATCTGTACTATCGTAAGGAACCGGCCATGGTCCTTCGCCGTCTGCGATCGAGAATCGAGGCTTGGCAGCAGCGAACTTTGGATAAACTAGCCCTGCCCGGCTGATCGCTTTTAACATGCGTGCCTATCGGGAAGCCAAGGATTGGCAGGATCGGACAGCGGAGCGCGCCGCCCCAGCCATGAAGCGGCAGAAGGGCGCATCCGGCGTTTCGCGCTGAGCGCGCGGGACTCGGCGCCCATTCTCTGACTGCGGTATGATTTGCGGCATGCCGAACGCTTCATGGAATCGCCGCGAATTCATCGCCTGCCTGGGTACGGCCGGCGCCGCCCTG
>Ga0315282_10003881_pt1 | contig 26522 bp, 21 predicted proteins | sample YL17G07_20_MG_FD_203693 | JGI IMG/M metagenome (GOLD analysis project Ga0315282, IMG submission 203693) | Sediment microbial communities from Yellowstone Lake, YNP, Wyoming, USA - YL17G07_20 | ecosystem: Environmental > Aquatic > Freshwater > Lake > Sediment | place: USA: Wyoming | collected... | reverse complement strand
TATTCTCCGGACATGAAGGAAATGAACGGCAATGCCCAGATCATCGAAGGCGTGAAAGCGGACGAAGGAGCTGTGGGCTATGTCGGGGTCGGCTATGTCATCGAAAAGTCGACGGGAAAGGCCATGAAAGGCCTCAAAGTCCTGAACATCTCCAAAGACGAGAAATCGTCGGATTATTCCCCCATGGACAAACAGGCCGTCGACTCCGGGAACTATCCGATCGCCCGGGCCCTGTATCAAGCGACCAACGGAAAACCCCGAGCCGAGGTGGCCGCGTTCATTCGCTGGGAAATCGGCCCCGGAGGGCAGAAGATTGTCGAACGGGAAGGTTTCTACACGATCGGCGCCAAATATCTGGAAACGAACGAGAAAAATTTAAGATAATTCCGCAGCCTTAGGCCGGGGAGGGGCGACGGCCCCTCTTCGGCCACTCTCTTCTAAAGGTTGCGGAATCCGGGAAAAAGGCTGTAGGAAAAGACCATGACGAAACGAAGGCTGCGAAATCTCCGGGAGTCCGCCGTCCGAGCGTTTTTCTTCACGAACGGCATTGTCGTGATCTTGATCCTGATCGGTATCTTCATTCTTCTGCTCTATTCGGCCGTTCCCGCCTTCCGCGAAATCCATCTCAAGGAATTTTTCACAAGCGCATCTTGGGACCCCACCTCTCCCGTCAAGGCGGAATACGGCATTCTCTCCATGATCGTCAGCACGTTGCTGGTCACGCTCGCCGCTCTGGTCATCGCCGTTCCGATCGGGCTCGGCGTCGCGGCTTATCTCTCGGATGTCGCCCACTGGCGGGTTCGGGAGATCGTGAAGCCGGTCGTCGAGATCCTTGCCGGCATCCCTTCGGTCGTCATCGGATTTTTGGGCATCGTCCTTTTCGGCCCCGCCATCGGCAAAATTTTCGGCCTGGGCAACGGTTTGAACGCGGCGAACGGTGGTTTTCTTCTGGCCATCATGGCCCTCCCGACAATCATCAGCATTTCCGAGGATTCGCTCAATACCGTCCCCGCGGCCTACAGCGAAGCCTCGCTCGCTTTGGGTGGGTCCCGTTGGCAGACCCTCGTCCGGGTGAAGATCCCGGCCGCCTTGTCCGGGATCATCGCCTCGGTCATGCTCGGCCTGGGACGGGCGATCGGTGAAACGATGACGGTCCTCATGGCCACGGGCAACGCCAGAGCGTTTCCCCACGGATTTCTCAATTCCGTCCGAACGATGACCTCAAATATCGCCATTGAACTCGGCGAAGTCCCTTACTATACGACGCATTATTACGCCCTCTTCGCCATAGGCCTCGTCCTGTTCATCATAACCTTCGCCGTCAACCTCGCCGCGGACGTGGTCCTCAAGAAATATCAGGAGCGGGAACAATGAGCCGGACTTCCACGAGAAAGAAAAAGGCCGCGCAGTTTGTGGGATTTCTTTTGTTGCGGACCTGTCTTTATCTTGTCCTCGCCGTCCTTTTTTTGCTGCTCTTCGACGTCGGAAAAAAAGGAGGCGGGGCCATCTCCTGGGAATTCCTGACCCAAACGCCGCGCCGGGGCATGACCGAAGGCGGCATCTTTCCTGCCATTTTCGGAACGTTCCTCGTCACGCTCGTCACGGCCGTTCTGGCCATCCCGCTGGGAATGTTCGCGGCTATTTACCTGAATGAATACGCCCGGCAGACCCGAACGACACGCGTCATCCGGCTCGCCATCCGGAATCTTTCGGGTGTGCCTTCGATTGTCTACGGACTGTTCGGAGTCATTCTCTTCGTCAATATCTTGAAGTTCGGGACGTCCATACTCTCGGCGGGATTGACGTTGGGCCTGCTGACGCTGCCCTGGACGATCACGGCCAGCGAAGAGGCGCTCAAGACCGTCCCGAATTCCTACCGGGAAGGCTCTCTGGCTCTGGGAGCGACGAAGTGGCAGTCCATTAGGACGAATGTCCTTCCCTATGCACTTCCGGGAATGTTGACGGGGACCGTCCTGGGACTCGCCCGGGCCGCGGGAGAAACGGCGCCGATTATGTTCACGGGCGCAGCGTTTTACCTGCCTTTTCTCCCCAAATCGCTGAAGGACCAGTTCATGGCCCTTCCCTATCACCTCTACGTCATGGCGACGCAACATCACGATATTGCCAAAGTCCGCCCGCTGGCTTACGGCACGGCGCTCGTTCTCATCGCCTTTGTCCTTGGAATGAACATGACCGCGGTCATCCTTCGTTCAAAACTGCGGCGGAAAAGGAAGTAAAAGATGGCCTCTCGCCAGCCGAAAATCGAAACCCAAAGCTTGAATTTTTATTACGGTTCGAAACAGGCCCTCAAAAATCTCAACATCGCCTGTCATGGAAACCGGGTGACGTCCATCATCGGCCCGTCCGGATGCGGCAAATCGACGTTTATCCGAACCCTGAACCGAATGAACGATGTTATCCCGGGAACGCGCTGGGAAGGGCGGATCCTCCTCGACCAAGAAGACATCCATTCCCCAGAGCTCGATGTCGTGGAGCTGCGGAGACGGGTCGGGATGGTGTTCCAAAAACCGAATCCCTTCCCAAAATCCATTTTCGACAATGTCGCCTACGGCCTGCGGATCAACGGCCTGCGGAACAGGGACAGGATCGAGCAGATCGTCGAAAAAAGCCTGAAGGAGGCGGCCCTTTGGGATGAAGTCAAGGACAGGCTCCAGGAAAACGCCTTTGCTCTCTCCGGCGGGCAGCAGCAGCGGTTGTGCATCGCCCGGGCCCTGGCCGTCGAGCCGGAGGTGATTCTCTTCGACGAGCCCTGCTCCGCCATCGATCCGATCGCCACGGCCAAGATCGAGGACCTCATCCAGAGAATGAAACAACATTACACAATCGTCATCGTCACCCACAATATGCAGCAGGCGGCCCGCGTCTCGGATTATACGGCCTTCCTGATGCTCGGCGAGCTCATCGAGTTCGATGAAACAAAGAAGATTTTCACCGCGCCGGCCAATAAATTGACCGAAGACTACATCACGGGAAGGTTCGGCTGAAAGATGAGTTCCTGGCGGAGGAAAACAAAATGAAGCCGTAGCGATCGGATATCAATGGAAGGAAAATCATCTTTTGATTATAATAATTCCCGATCATGCCGGACGAAATTCATCTTCCGCCTAAGAACCGGATCGCCGTCGTCGAAGACGAACCGGACATCGCCGGCCTGGTCGTCTCCCATCTGCGGAAAGAGGGATTTGTCGCTGAGAATTATCCGAGCGGAGAAAGCTTTTTCCTGTCCCTTCGAAAACGGATTCCGGATCTCGTCCTCCTCGACCTGATGCTTCCGGACACCGACGGTCTGGACATTTGTCGGACGCTGAAAAAGAACGAAGAATGGAGCCGGATTCCGGTGATCATCGTCACAGCCAAGGGCGAAGAAACGGATAGAATAATCGGCCTGGAGATCGGCGCCGATGACTATGTCCCGAAGCCCTTTTCATTAAAGGAGCTTGCCGCCCGCATCCGGGCCGTGTTGCGGCGGACCGCGGAGAAGACTGTTTCGAAAGCGATCGACATCGGCGGCGTCCTCTCGATCGATCCGGAAAAACATGAAGTCCGATGCCAGGGAGCGCCCGTCGAATTGACTTCGACGGAATTCAACATCCTGAGACTTCTGGCTTCGAAGAAGGGCCGGGTGTTTACCCGCGACCAGATCCTGGACCACCTCTGGGGCCACGACAAGATCGTTTTGGACAGGACGGTCGACGTTCATGTCAAAAACCTCCGAGAAAAACTGGGGCCGGCTTCCCATTTCATTAAGAACATCCGCGGAGTGGGGTATAAAATCGAAGAATGAAAAAATCCATATTTATGAAAGTCTTCGGCGGCTATGGGGTCATTATTCTGGCGATCAGCTTCTTGATTCTCATTTTATCGTTTTCGACGATCCGCAGCCATTACCAGAAAACTCTGGCCCAGGAGCTGGAATATTTGGGCCGGGCGCTGAACGTCAATGTCCTGTCGTTCGTCGAAAGCGGCCGGACGCAGGATCTGGACGCCTTTCTCAAAAAGATCGGCAAGGAGATTCATGCCCGCGTCACGATCATCGACCCCCAGGGTGTCGTCCAAGCGGATACGGAAAAAGACCCCGGCCAGATGGAAAACCATCGCTACCGTCCCGAGGTCGCGCAAGCCTTGGAGGGCCGGATCGGACACTCGCTCCGTTTCAGCTATACGGTTGAAGAAAAAATGCTCTATGTCGGCCTGCCCCTGGAAAAAGACGGCAAGATCCTGGGGGTTCTGCGGCTGAGCTTGTTCATGAAAAATATCGATGTTCTTCTCGGCGGCATGCGGAGGACGATCGGCTGGGCCATCCTGATCGTGGCTTTCGCATCCCTGCTCCTGGCCTTATTCTTTTCTCTTCATTTCACCCGGCCCATCCACAGGCTGACCAAAGCCGCCCGGCAGGTGGCCGGCGGAGAATTTGAAACGAAGGTCTCGATCCGCCACAAGGACGAATTCCGAGAGCTCGGTCAGGTCTTCAACATGATGACCGACCGGCTCCGCGAGCTATTTGCGGAAGTTTCCCGGCAAAGAGGAGAATTGGCTCAGACCATCGCCTCGATCAGGGAGGGTCTCGTCGTCCTGGATAAAGACGGCCGCGTGGCCTTGGCCAACGACAGTTTCAAGGTGCTGATCGGAGACCGCCATCCGGAGAAAAAATTCCACTGGGAAGTCATCCGCAAGCCCAAAATTCAGGAGTTCATCGGCCGGGCCATGACCGGCGGAGGGCCGCTCGCCGAAGAGGTCCGTTTTGACGATCGCTATTTTCTTTGCACGACCGGAGCGCTCGGGCCCCAAGGCGGAGTCATCATCACCTTCCATGATCTGACCGAGCTCAAAAAAGTCGAGGCCATAAAAAAAGATTTTATCGTCAACGCCTCCCACGAGCTGCGCACGCCGCTCGCCGCGATCATGGGCGCCGTGGAGATATTGGACGAGAACGCCGCTCCGGCGGACAAGGCCGCTTTCGATATCCTGAAGCGACACGCCGCAAGGCTCCACAGAATCGTCGTCGACCTGCTGAAGATATCCGAGCTCGAGGACAAAGGCATCAGCCTGGATTTTAGCGACGTCGACGTCCGACGCCTCGTGGAGAATGTCCTTCAAGTCCATGCTTCGCGGATCAAGGACAAGGGTCTTGAAGCTTCGCTCGAAACGCCCCCTACTCTTCCGCCGCTCCGAGCCGACCCTTATCAGCTCGAACAGATATTGCTCAACCTCGTCGATAACGCCGTCAAATTCACCGAAAAAGGCCGCATCCAGATTCGGTTGGCCGCAGACCAAAGGGAATTTCTTATTGAAGTCAAGGACACCGGACCCGGAATTCCCGCCGAACACCTGCCGCGCATCTTTGAAAGGTTCTATGTCGTCGACAAGTCCAGGTCGCGGAAGCTGGGAGGCACGGGCCTGGGGCTGTCCATCGTCAAACACATCGTCGAGCTTCACGGCGGCTCGGTTGCGGTCCAGAGCGCCGAAGGTCAAGGCACGACGTTTACGATCAGGCTCCCCCTTTATAAGGCGGCCAGCACCTAGATCAGTTTCGCCCGGGGGGCTGACCGTAGTATAGTTTGGTCTTTTTAAGAGATCGGGTGGCGCCGACCGGGGCGCCCCAGAGTTCGTAGCGAATGGGACCCCCCGAAAAACAGGCGGCAAGAAATTCATTGACGAATGCTCCATGGAAAGGAGGCAGAGAGCGAAGCGATCGTTGGAGGGAAACCCGCTCGAAGGGTTTCCCTCCAAGAGTGTCCGACAGGACCCGGCCCAAACTGTACTGCGGTCAGGCCCGGGGGGATTGACAGCGCTGCGCGGCTACCGATATATTGCCGGCGTGATCAAGCAAATCGATTCATCGGCCGAAGCGGTGACTCACGATACCGCGAAAAAAGCGAACTCCTGTATTCCCCGGGCAGGAACGGAATCACCCGATTGGCTGGGGAGAGGGAACGCGGGCTTGCGTAGGACGGAGGAGGAGGACGGATGAGCCGGAACGATGCGTCCGTCGCCGGCCGGGATTTCGCGGCGTTGGTGTTCGCCAAACGTCGATTTATCAGCAGCGGAACTCTCGTCGCCGGTTTGTTAATAAAGCTGTCCCTTGGCGGAACGACGACCGTCTCTCTCTGGACGACCGGCCTGGCCATCGCCGCGATCGGCATCGCTTTCCGGATCTTCACGGCAGCTTTCCTCTGCGGTCGGCACGTCGTGACGGAAATCGAAGCCGAGGCGCTGTGTGTATCGGGTCCGTTCTCCTACGTCCGGAATCCCCTGTATATCGGCAACTTCATAGTTGGACTCGGCGTGGCCTTGGCCTTTAACGAATGGTACGGCTACGCGGCCTTTGCCCTGGAATTCGGGCTGATGTATGCGGTCATCATTCCCTACGAGGAGAGGTTCCTGCGGGGAAAATTCGGGCAGGTCTACGAGAACTACCGGAAGGCCACGCGGAGGTTCATCCCGCGGTTGAAGGCCTATACGGTCTGCGCCGAGACCCGGCCCGATTTCGGCAAAGCCGCCTGGGGAGAACGGATCCACGGTCTGGTGCTGGCGGCCACTTTCGCTTTGTTCTATTTTCTCTTCGTAACCTGAACGGGCGTCTCGCCGCCCCAGTCTCTCCCTATTTGGTGAATGCGCTTTTAATTTGCTCGATCCCGACGCCGAAAACTTGTTTGGCAATCTCGTCCAACGCTTTTTCCTCGCCCTGGAAATGCATGGTCGTCTGGACATGGGACTGCGACCCGCCGGACTTGAGGGCGGCCGCCGGCGACGAGGATTCCAGCTCGTAAAAGGGCCCGAGCGGCTTGGCGCCGGGAGAGGCGGGCCCATCGTTATAGCTGTTGACGACGTCGCCGCCGAAAGGATCCTTCTGAATCTCCCACATCGAATTGACGTAGTCCATCGCGCCCTTGGGAATCGTCAGGTGGACAACCGTCAGGACCCGGTGGGCCGCGTCATAGCTTCCGAGAAAAGACCTGGCGCGCTTCGGGGAAATGCCGATCTTGCTCCGGTATTTGCCATCGCCCTTGAAGAAAAGCACTCCTTCTTTAATGACCAGGCGGTCGGCGGGGACTTTGCCGAAGTAGGCATCGTTGACGATGGGGCCGAATTCCGCCTCGGAACCGGATTTGAAAGGAACGACGATCGTCGTCTCGGGCGATGGGTTGAACATGCCGAGGATCCATATCGAGAGCAATCCCGTTTGTTTCGTCCATTCGTTCCGGCCGATGTTCCCGAGGATATGGACGGACTGATAGCCGACCATCTTCACCCCGGAGGAAGGGGGAATCTTCAGAGCTTTCAAGAGCTCGGCCCCAACCAGCCTCACTTCCCTGTTCAACTCCAAATCGAATTCCGTCCCGGAATAATTGACGAGATGCATCGTTTTTTTCAGATGGATGCGGCCTTTGCTCTGAGAAACGATGTCGAAGGCGCCTTCGTTGACCGGCGGAGGCGTGAACCAGTTGTCGAGGTCAAACGGCACGCCTTTCTTGAAAAAGATCGAAAACTGCCCGCCCTCGGGGCCGAGCCAGAACCGGTCTTCGCCTCCGAAGGCGTTCATGTGGACGTTGTTTTCCTTCGAAGCGAGGAGCTCACGGTTGATCCAACCGAAGCTCAAGCCATCCGGCCCGGCCGCCGTGCTGGTCATGACCCGGCCCTGCAGGTCCGGGTTGACGGCGACCAGAGCCTGCCCGCTCTCATCCGCAAGGACGACGACTTGGGTGTGCGTCTTCAAAAAGGCGACATCATCCTTGAACATGATACCTTGAACCTCCTCTTTGTTGGTTTTTGCGCAGCCGGCCATGAAGACCAGCGCGACCATAAGCGCCCAAAATGAGTGTTTCATACTTCCTCCATATGTTTAGATGTCATCCTGAGCGAAGCGAAGGATCTCGGACGTCCTACCCGAAGGCGAATGATATTCCTCTCTAGGCTCGGGATAACGCTGTATACAATTTCTTTCTCTTATTTTTTAAGTCCCGTCCCCGTCCACTTCCTGACCAGCTCCGGATCCGCCAACATTTTGATCAGTACCCCGCCGACGACCGGCCGCGCCTGGAAACCCGTCTGTTTTCCGGTGTTCGTCCAATACCAGTCCGTGAGAGGCACGCGGTCCGCCGTCTTATTGAGCCACTCATAAACGGGATTTAAAAGCGCGGCGAAGTCATCGGCCGTGTCCGCCAGGGTCGCCGTCCACAAGACCCAGTCGAGCTTGGTATATTCCTTCCGGTTGTCCAAAGGAAGCCCGTAGACAAGCTGGCTTTTTTTATAAAATGCCATTTCCTTGCGGGCCACTTCCGACGGGAAGAGTTTAAAGCCGAGGATTTTGTCCCAGACGAGGTTGTATTTCTGGCTCCAGGTTCCGGACTTGTCGAAGGCCAGCCGGTAATGATCCCCGTCATCGGCCTTCTTCAGCCATTGCCCGGCGAAATCCGCGGCGATCTTTTTATAGAGCTGGGCCTCGGCCTTTTTTCCGGACGTTTCGCAGAGATAGGCATAGGCCCGCAGGGCCAGGATCGCCTTGATCGAGAGGTTGGCGTTATGGGCGAGATGTCCGGCAAAGTCGTCGGTGCAGAGCTGGTTTTCGGGATCGAATCCTTTATCCTTTAAATATTCCGCCCAACGCTCAAGAAGCGGCCAGTATTTCAGGGCATAATCGGGCCGGCCCTCGATCTTGGCCAGCGCCGCCGCCATCAACAGCATATTGCCGCTTTCCTCGACGGGCATCTGGTTTTCTTCGGTCTTCGCCCCTCCCCCGTAGACCTGGCCGTTGGCCTTGGGATAGGTGCCCAAATCGTGGGGCGCGAAAGGAAATTTCCATTCCCGTCCTGCGGCATACTCAAACACCGGAGTCAGCAGAGCGCGCATGAGCTCCGGGCTCATTAGAAGATACAGGGGCGCTTCGGGATAGATGACGTCCACCGTCGAGATGCAGCCGTTGCTGAAATTCTCTTTCGGAAAAAAGAGCGGGGTGCCGTCGATGTCGACGGCCAGTTTGTGCGCGGCGAGCGATTGGCGGTAGGCCAGGGCGGCCAAGGCCGCGTATTTATCGCCGCCCGCTCGTTTCATATCCGCCAGCAGTTCGTCGTCAAAGGCGCGGCACCGCTCGGCCAGCGACTCATAATCCTTGGCTGCGGCCTCGAGCAGATCGGCCGCTTCCCATCCTCCTTTGCGCCAGTAGGGTCGCAGCCTTCGATAAAAATATTCTATGGAAAAAATATCATCATAGGCCAGCATCAGCCGCCGTGAAACGGGCTTATCCGCGACGCTTCCCAGGTCGAAAGCGACGGCGGCGACGGGGTATCGATCGGACACCGGCCGGGGTTGCCCCAAATCGTCCCTCGCCGGCAGCCTGCCGGCCTGGATGAAGGTCTCGCGGCACTCCCGGCTGCCGGCCAGACATGAAGTCATGCTGTCCTGGCCGGGCAGTCCGAGATAGAAAAAGCCCCAGTCGATACGGAGGTCATCCCCTTTTCGTTCGAGCACGGCCTGCGACTGGGTCCCGAAGGAGAGCGCTTCGAGGCCGTCGAGTTTGAAACGCGACCAGCCGACTTTTTGGTCCGCCGTGTTCACGGCAATCTCGCTCGAAGCGTCGAAATAAAGAACGACGGTATGGGGTTGGCTGTCCGCCGCCCGGACATCGAACGTCACATAGGTTACCGGACGCGCCAGAATCTCCAAATCCGCGGCGAGCAGCGGACAGAGGAAGGTCAGTTTCAATTCGATCCCGGCGTCGCGGAACGTGTAAATCGTCCGCGTCGGATAGACCTCCAAGCCCGTCTGATTCAGGGCCGGAACGCGGCGGGGTTCTCTGCCCATGACCCTGAAGGGCTTGCCGTCCACCCGGACCATGGCCATCATCGCCTGCGGCTTTCCCGTCCAGTGCTTGGTCCAGTCATCGGTCAGGCGGTCGGACATCGACCAGATACTGAAATAGGGATCGTGCGTGACGAGCGGTACGGCCGGCGGCCGGAAAGGAGTTCCCGTCTCGGCCAAAAGCGCGAAACTGAAAGAGAGAGCCATCACGATGACGGCTGTCCAAAGCGGGGCACGGCGAGGCATGCGAACCTCCTTTAATCTAGAGACACATCTAAATAACAAGAGCAGATAATGAGTTATATCCCTGTCATGTTGAGCGTAGCGAAACATCTCATGGCTGTAATAAAAACGAGATTCTTCGCTTCGCTCAGAATGACACCTATTTTATGCTCTCCGTAGTAATTCATCAAACGTCGCTTCGCTCCTCGCGATGACACTTTATTGAACCCAAATCCCGGACTCACGTCCGGGGATTTGCGGCGGTACTTTAGAATATCAAACGTAAGACTTTATATATGAGGCCGGCGCATAGGGCCGACATCGGGATCGTCAGAATCCAGGCCCAAACGATTTTAATCGTCACCTGCCACTTGACCGAGGCGGCATTCTTGGCCGTCCCCACCCCCGCCACGGCGCCGGTGATGACATGGGTCGTCGAGACCGGAACGCCCAGATGCGTCGCCGTAAAAATGGAAACGGCGCTGGCCGTCTCGGCGCAGAAGCCGTCGATCGGCCGGAGCTTCACGATCTTCTGGCCCATGGTTTTAACGATGCGCCAGCCGCCCGTCAATGTCCCCAGGGCAATAGCGCAGTGGGCGGAAAGGACGATCCACAGCGGAATATGAAAGGTCGTCATGCGGCCGGAGGTAAACATGAGGCTGGCGATGATCCCCATGGTTTTTTGGGCATCGTTTCCGCCGTGGCCCAAACTGTATAAGGCCGCCGAGACGAACTGCATGCGCCTGGACCAGAGGTTGATGACGGCTAAAGGCTTTTTATAGACAATCCAGGTCGTGGCGATTTTAAGCAAGAGGCCGAAAACTAAGCCCAGCAGAGGAGCCAGGACGATAAAAATCAAAATCTTGATCCAGCCGCTGACGATAACCACTTTGAAGCCGGCTTTGACGACGGAGGCTCCTAAATAGCCGCCCATTAATGAATGGGAAGAGCTCGAGGGCAGGCCCCAATACCAGGTCAGAAGATTCCAGGTGATCGCCCCGACCAGCGCGCCGAAAATAACCAGCGGGTCGACGACGGTGATATCGATCAGGCCCTTGCCGATGGTTGTCGCGACCGCGGTCCCGAAAATGATAAAAGCGACGAAATTGAAAAAGGCGGCCCAGATGACGGCCTGCTTCGGGCTCAGGACCCTCGTCGAAACGATCGTGGCCACGGAATTGGCGGCGTCGTGGAGGCCGTTGGTGAAGTCAAAAACGAGGGCGATGGCGATGATGAGGATGATAAAGGCAAAGCTCCAGCCGGCCATTCTTAGCTGCTTTTGACGACAATGCCTTCAATGGTGTTGCTCATATCCTGATAGACATCCATGATATGTTCCAAGGTTCCCAGGACGTCTTTCCATTTGATGACCTTGATCGGGTCCTTTTCCTCGGCGAATAAGACCCGGATGGCCTTGACATAGGCCACATCGCCCTCATCCTCCAGGTCATGGATCTCGCAAATGAGTTTCCAGATGGTATCCGTGTATTTTTGATGCTCGAACGTTTCTTTGATCAGGGAGTTGAGAGCGACCGTCGCTCTGCCGATGAGCTTGGCAAACTCGTCGACAAAGCTCTTTTTTTCACTCACTTCATAAAGGAAGATGTTGTGGATGGTGTTTTCGAGAAGGTCGATGATGTCGTCGAATTCGTGGATGAGGCCGTAGATATCCTCCCGGTCGAAGGGCGTGATGAAGCTTTGGTTGAGCAGATTGATGATCCGGTGAGCGATGCTGTCCGCCCGGTGTTCGACGTCCTTGGATTTCTGCCAGTATTGATCGAAGTCCCTGAATTTTTCAGTGAATTCCTGAAAGATGGCGGTGATATCGGAAAGGCAGACGGACATTTCCTGAAAATGCTCGTAGAAGGCGGGCTCTTTGGGCAGAAAGAATTTCATGATGATCCTCGATGAAGATCCTTAGATTTCAGAATTATATCAAAACAACCGCCGATTGCAAGCCGGGAACGTATGTGTTATAAGTCACTTTTAAAAATCCACGAGAGAGACGATCGCATGCCCCACGGACTGTTGAGATCGTCTGCTCCGGGGTCCTCGTCCTGCGCTACTTACGAGCGGAAATCGCCCGGCCCTTCAAGGTGCCTCTTTTCCCGGTCCTCCCGACGATCGGCGCGCTCCTCTGCGGATATTTGATGATCAACCTGCCGCGGACGGCGTGGGAAAGGTTCCTGATCTGGCTCGTCATCGGGCTGACGATCTTCTTCACCTACGGCTTTCGCAAGAGCCGGCTGGCGCCGAAGCCCTAGCGCGCTCCGGTCTGAAACCAGTCCTCCGGCCGGATTTTGAAAAAAGCGATGTCATCCCCTTTTGTCTAGGCTTCGGAGAGGGGCTGAGGATTGTCGATAAATCTTCCTTCCCACCGGGCGATGACAACTGAGGCCAGGCAGTTGCCTATGACGTTGATCGTCGTCCGAACCATGTCCACGAGCTCGTCGATCCCGAGGAGGATGGCGATTCCCTCGAGGGGCAGGTTGAATTGGACCAGCGTCCCCGCCAGAATGACAAGCGCAGCCCGGGGTACACCGGCCACCCCCTTGCTCGTCAACATCAGGGTAAAGACCATGACGAACTGCTGCCCCAGCGTCATATGGATCCCCGCTGCCTGGGCGACGAACACCGAGGCGAGCGAAAGATAAAGGGATGTTCCGTCTAAATTAAAGCTGTATCCCGTCGGAAGGATAAAGGCCACGATTTCCCTGGGAACGCCCATGCCCTCCATGGCCAGCATGGCTTTGGGAAGCGCCGCCTCGGAGCTCGTCGTGGAAAAAGCGATCAAGGCCGGCTCTTTGACCGCTTGGAAGAATCGTTTGATGGGGACCTTGAAGATGAGCATGATCGGGACAAAAATGACCAGGACGAAGAAGATCGCGCAGGCGTAGAACGTCAATATCAGCATTCCCAAATTGACCAGGACCGAAAGTCCTTTGCTCCCCACGGCGACGGCAATGGCCGCCCCGACGCCGACCGGAGCGTAGCGCATGACGATCGCCGTGAACTTGAACATGGTCTCGGCCAGCGAATCGCAGAGATCGAGGATCGCCTTTTTCTTGGCGTGGACCAGGCTCAGGGCGAAGGCGAACAGGATGCTGAAGACGACGACCTGGAGGACCTGTCCCTCGGCGGCCGCTTGGAAAAAGCTCTGCGGAAAGATATGGATGAGGACATCACCGAGTTTCTGGGGCTGGCTCGCAATCCCGGTCACTTCGCCGCCCTTGAGCGCGACGCCGACGCCGGGCCGGACGATATTGACGAAGGCCAGGCCGATGAACAGGGCCAGGGTGGTGACGACCTCAAAATAGACAAGGGCTTTGACGCCCATGCGGCCGACGGCCTTGAGATCGCTGTGACCGGCGATCCCGACGACGATCGTAGCGAAAATCAGGGGGGCGATGATCGATTTGATCATGCGGATGAAGATCTGGCTGAGCGGCCGGAGCTGGGCGCCGACATTCGGGAAAATCGCTCCGATGAGCAGGCCGAGCCCCATGCCGATGAAGATGTAGAGCGTTAATCGATTTTTTTTCTTCGGCACAGATACCTATATCATAAGATTGTCATTGCCAGGTTTCTTGGCCTTGGCGACACGGCTTCTTTTTGTGTCGTCGCAAGCTCCCTTTTGGGAGCGCGGCGATCGCACCCTAATTAAATGTCATTGCGAGCGAAGCGCGGCAATCACACCTTTTGACTTGGGATGACGGTATCTTTAGCCGCTTCCGTCCCTTTCATTTTTTCCATGATGCTGTGCTTCCGCCCGTAAAAAACATAGATCAGCAGGCCGACGAACAGCCAGACAAACAGGCGCAGCCAGTTTGCGGGTGGCAGCGAGAACATCAGCACCAGGCAGCAGAAGACACCCAGAATCGGTATTACAGGAAAGAAGGGCACTCGAAACGGCCTTTCCGCTTCTGGATGCGTTTTGCGCATGATCAAAACAGCCGCGCAGACGACGACAAAGGCGAACAGGGTTCCGATATTGACCAGCTCGGCCAAAAGTTCGAGCGGCAGCACGGCGGCCAAGAGCGCGACAAAAAATCCCGTCAAGATCGTCGATTTCCAAGGGGTGCGGAACTTTTCATGAACGGCTCCGAAAAAACTGGGTGGAAGAAGGCCGTCGCGCGCGATAGCCAGCAAAACGCGGGGCTGGCTCAGCATCATGACCACGAGCACCGAGGTGATCCCGGCCAAAGCTCCGAGCGAGACTAAGAACTGGGCCCATCCGAGGCCGACCTGCTTAAAGGCCTGGGAGACGGGCGCGTTCTTGTCGATCTGGTCATAGGGCACCATCCCGGTCAGGACCGCGGAGACCAGGATATAAAGGACCGTGCAGATGACCAGCGAGCTGATGATGGCGATTGGAACGTCTTTGTGCGGCCTCTTGGCCTCTTCGGCGTGCGTCGAGATCGAGTCGAACCCGATGTAGGCAAAAAAGCTGATCGCCGCGCCGGCCAGCATTCCGACCGGAGCCCCTCCCATGGACTTGCCGAACAAGGTCTTGCCGAAGAAGCTGATCCCGGTGAATCCGAACGGCGCGAAGGGGTGCCAGTTCTTAGGGTTCACGTAAAAGGCTCCAAGGACGATAACGAAGATGACGATGGCCAGCTTGAGGATGACCATCGAGGCGTTGAACGTGGCTGTTTCGCGGATGCCTTTCACGAGAATCACTGTGACGAGGGCCGTGATGATGATCGCCGGCAGGTCGATCCAGCTTCCACTGGCGCTGATTTTTCCGCTGACCGTGTCAAGTTTCCACGGCGCCCAGCCGATGACTTTAGGAATGTGGAGTTTAAAAATACTTATGAAGTCCTGAAAATAGTGCGACCAGCCGTGGGCGACCGTGGCCGAGGCGACGGCGTATTCAAGGACGAGGTCCCAGCCGATGATCCAGGCGAAAAGCTCGCCCAGCGTGGCATAGGCATAGGTGTAGGCGGAACCGGCCACGGGAACCATCGAAGCGAATTCGGCGTAGCAGAAGGCCGCGAAAAGACAGGTTATGCCGGCCACGCAGAAGGACAGGATCAGCGCCGGGCCGGTTTTGTCGTGGGCCGTAACGCCGGTCAGAACAAAAATTCCGGTGCCGATGATGGCCCCGACGCCGAGGCTCGTGAGCGTCACGGGCCCCAGGATCCGGCGAAGCCTGTTCTCGCCGTGGAGCTCATCGAGAAGCACGTGGAGGGGTTTTCTTCGGAAAAGCTTACTCGCCATTTTCACCTCTTTCTTTCGGGTCCTGTCTCAGAGGCAGGCATGACACGAATGCATAAGTAGGCCATCATACAAAATAAAAAGAATTAAAGTCAACCGAATTGACGGAGCCCGGAACCTTTGATAAAGTAATTTTTTCTGTCCTTTCTCCAGGAGGTTTTGTATGCGCAAAAAGCTTTCCGTGTTTGTTCTGGCCGTGCTTTTTCTTTCGACCTTCCTCCCCGCGGCGTTCCGCAAGGAGGACATCAAAGTCCACAAGTTGGACAACGGCTTGAAGATTCTTCTTTATGAGGACCACAACATCCCCCAGGTGGCGCTCTACACCTTTTTCCGTGTCGGGTCCCGAAACGAGAGGCCCGGCCTGACGGGCGTCTCCCACTTCATCGAGCACATGATGTTCAACGGGACCAAGAAGATCGGCCCGGGCGAATTCGACCGGAAGATGGAATTTTCCGGAGGCGCCAATAATGCCTATACCGGCGACGACCTGACCGCCTACACGGATTGGTTTCCGCCGGCCGCCCTCGAAGCCATGATCGAAATGGAGGCCGACAGGATGCAGGGCCTGATCTTCGAACCGAAGGTCTTCGAATCCGAGCGCGGCGTCGTCGCTTCGGAGAGGCGGATGGGCGTCGAGAACAACAACGACTCCATCCTCTCCGAAAACGTCCGGGCCACGGCCATCATGGCCCATCCCTATCACTGGGACGTCATCGGCTGGATGAGCGACATCCTGAGCTGGAAGCGCGACGAGGTCATGAATTATTACCGGACATTCTATTCGCCCAACAACGCCGTCCTGATCGCGATCGGAGATTTCGAGGCCGCCAAAGCTTTGGAGCTGATCAAAAAATATTTCAAGGGCATTCCGGCCGGCCCGCCACCGCCCGCCGTGACGACCGTCGAGCCGCCGCAGATGGGACCGAAGCAAGTCCTCGTCCGCAAAGAGGCGCAAACCCCATCCTTCAATCTGGTCTACCATGCCCCTAACTGCCAGTCGCCGGACTTCTATCCCCTCTCCATCCTGGACTTGGTCCTCCTCAATGGCGAAAGCAGCCGGCTTTACAAGCGCCTCGTCCGGGATGAACAACTGGCGCTCAGCGTCTACGGCGGGATGAGCGAGACGATCGATCCCCTCCTCTTCACGATCTACGTGAAACCGCGCCCCGGCGTGGACCTCAACCGGCTGGAAGCCGTGATCGAGGAAGAGCTGGGCAAAATTAAAAAAGAAGGGATCAGCGAAAAAGAGCGCGAGAAAGCCCTGAACATGATCCGGAGCGGTTTCTATTTCGGCCTGCAGACCAATGCCGGCAAGGCCAACCAGCTGGGCTCGACTGAAGTTCTCTACGGCAGCTACGAAAAGCTCTTCACCCAGATGGACAACTACGCCGCGGTCAAGCGGGAGCAAGTCCAGGAAGCGGCGAAAAAGTATCTCACGGACGACAACAAAACCGTCGGAAAACTCATTCCCCAAGGAGGTGCCAAATGAAGCGCTTCATTGCCGCGACGATCCTGGCGGTCCTTTTCCTTGCCGCGCCGTTCGTCGGCGAAGGCGCCTTCAAGCTCCCCGCTCCCGAAAAGCTCGTCCTGAAAAACGGCCTCACGCTCTTCTATCTCAAAAACGCCGACTATCCGCTCCTCAGCTTCCGGATGCTTGTTCGCGGAGCCGGAGCTTCGCAGGAGCCCGCCGAGCTGGAAGGGATCGCCAGTCTGACGGCCGAGCTGATGCAAAAAGGGACGGCCGTCCGGAACGCGGAAGCCATCGCCGAAGCCGTCGATTTCATGGGCGCCAGGTTCGATATCTCGGCCAGCGATGAGAATTCGAGCGTCATGGCCGAAAGCCTGTCCGAGCATTTTCCGAAACTCATGGAGATCGCGGCCGACTGCCTGTTGAACCCGTCGTTCAAAGAGGACGAGTTCACTAAAGAGCGGTCGAAAAGGATCGACAATATCAAGGCCATTAAAGACAATCCAGGATCGGCCGTCAGGCCTTACTTCTTGAAGGCCTATTTCGGCGCTCACCCCATGGGGCACCTGGCTTCGGGGACGGAATCTTCCTTGAAGAAGATGACCGTCGTCCAGGTCAAAGATTTCCACAAAAAATATTATCGGCCGGAACGGGCGATCGCCGCGGTCGTCGGCAACATCGAAAAAGAGAAGCTCGTCGAGATGCTCGAGGCGACCCTGGGAAAATGGACCGGCCCGGGCCCCGCGGCTTCCCTCGCCGCCGTTCCCGCCTTTCCCAAGCCGAAAGGCAGGAAGCTCGTCCTCGTCGATAAGCCCGATGCGACCCAGGCGTACTGGATCCTGGGAGCGCCCGGATATCCCCTCGGCGATCCTCTCACGCCCCAGGCCGACGTGATGAACACCCTCTTCGGAGGCCGCTTCACCTCCTGGCTGAGCACCGAACTTCGCATCAAGCGCGGCCTGACCTACGGGGCCGGCAGCCGATTCCAGGCCTGGGCGAGCGACGGGCTTTTTGTCGCGAATTCCTACACCAAAAACGACAAAATCGGCGAAATGCTCGACATCGTCTTCGACGTTCTGAAGAAGGCCCGTCAAGAAGGCTTCGCCGCGGCGGAAGTCGAAAGCTCGCGGAATTATCTCGAAGGTCAATTCCCGCAGCGGCTGGAGACCAATGCCAGCAAGGCCGGCACCTACGCCATGCTGGCCTTCTACAACCTGGGATTCGAGTACTACGACAAATATCTGGCCAAGGTCCGGTCCGTCGTCCCGGCGGAAGTCAAGGACACCGCGGCCAAGCTTTTGCCGGAAACGGACTTCGTCCTGGTTGTCGTCGGAAAAGCGGCGGACATCAAGAAGCAGCTCGAAAAATTCGGGACCTGGCAAGAAAAGAAGATCACCGATCCGGACTTTTAAGAAATTTTAGTTGTAATGGCTCGCCAGCGCTCCGCTGACGGATGCGTGCCCCTTCCAAATTACCACGTAGATCACAAAATAGATGTCATCCTGAGCGAAGCGAAGAATCTCGTTTTTCTAACAACCATGAGATGTTTCGCACCGCTCAACATGATAGGGATATCACCCAGTATCTGTCCTCGTTAATAATTACCTGAAGATATTCAGGAAGACGGTGATGATCATGGCGTTGGTGAAATCGATGAGGAAGGCGCCCACCATGGGCACCGCCAAAAAAGCGCGCGGAGCCTTCCCGTAGCGTTCGACGAGGGATTTCATGATGGCCATGGAGTTGGCCGTCGTCCCGAGCATGAAACCGATGAATCCTCCACTGATGACCGCGGATTCATAATCGCGGCCCATGATCTGAAACAAGGGCCAAAAGCAGACGACGGTCGCCAAGACGACCTGGCCGACTAGGATAACGACAAGGGGAAGGAAGAGGCCGGCCAGATCCCACAGCCTCAAGGTCATGAGCGCCATCGCCAGAAAGAGGGAGAGCGCGACATGCCCGATGCTATCCATGGTCCGCAGGGACAGGCCGACCGCATGTGTCATGTCATCGAAATTCCGGATGAAGGCGGCGACAAACATGGCCCCGATATAGGCCGGCAACGTGAAGCCGAGGGAAGTGAAGACTTGGCTCAGCCAGTACCCGGCCCACATGGCGACGAGGAGCACGACGAAATTTTTAAGCAGGACAAAAGCCTCCTGATCCTCATCGACGGGCGCCGTCGATTGAGGCTCGGGCAACTTTTCTTCGACGATTTCCGTGGCCGATTCGAATTCAAGCTTCCGCCCCGCGGCCAATGGCTTTTTCAACCGGTGCCGTTCGATGAGGAACGTCCCGACGGGGCCGCCGATCAGCCCTCCGGATGTGATCCCGAACATCGCGGCCGCCACGGCGATCGTGGCGGCGCCGGCGACGCCGGCTTTTTCAAAAAGTGGGGCAAACGCCAAGCCCGTGGCAGGACCTCCGGTCAGCGTGACAGAACCGCTCAAGACTCCGAAAAGAGGATGAAGCTTGAAAGGCACCGCGATCAGGATGCCCAGGACGTTCTGCAGGATCGCGAATATCGTGGACGCAAGAAAAAATTTTACGACCATCGGTCCGCCGATTTTCAAGAGCGACAAGCTGGCGCCAAAGCCGATCGTCGTGAAAAAGGCGATCATCAGCGGGTCGCGGAGCGTCGTGTCGAACTCGAACAGGGTCACCCCGGAATTGCGGGCCACCAGCGTGGCCACGGCGATGAGCAGGCCCCCGACCACCGGAGCGGGGATGTTGTACTTGGCCAAAGGCGGAATCAGCCTCCGGAGCCAGTAGCCGAGGAAAAGAACGACCCCGGAAAAAGCCAAGGTGTGGACGAAATTGAGTTTAAGCACGGCGCTTATCTCCGGACCAATTCAAAATCACTTTTCGGCTATGAAGAATTGAGGATTATAGCACAGCAGGAAACGACAGGATATCTTTTCATGAAGCCGGCCGGCATCCCGATTTCCGTGAATGTTCGGAAGCGAAGAAGAGATTTGACTTTGTCTTCCCATTTGAGCTATTGAATAGAAAATGTTTAATTATAAACAAGAGCAGATAATGGGTTATATCCCTGTCATGTTGAGCGTAGCGAAACATCTCATGGCTGTAATAAAAACGAGATTCTTCGCTTCGCTCAGAATGACACCTATTTTGTGCTCTCCGTAGTAACCGCAATATTCGAATTGCGGAAAAAGGAGGAATGAGTGAAATTCAAAAAACATTTTGTTCTGAGTTCTGTGCTTGCCGTTTTGCTCATCCTGATCGGCGCAACCGTTTTCGGCGGACCTCAGGCGAAAAAATGCGCGACGTGCGCGCCCGATGATTTGTCCCGGGAAGCCTGCACGGTCATCATGGTCGGCAAGGACGCCTCGACCGACGGCTCGGTCATGACCACGCACACCTGCGACTGCGGCCTGTGCGACTGGACTTTCCGCTATATCGCGGCCGCCGACCATAAGCCGGGCGAGATGCGAAGGATCTACCATATCGACCAGTTCGGGACCATTCCTCCCGAAACCGGTCTGAAGTGGGACAGGGTCAAAGACAATTTCGCGGGTCTCGAAATCCCCGAAGTTCCTCATACCTACGGCTACATTCACGGCGCTTTTGGCTACATGAACGACCTCCAGGTCTCGATCGGCGAGTCCACGATCGGCTGCCAGAAAAAAATGGAGAACCAGACGCCCACGCCCAAGTTCGACATCACCATGCTGACCCTCCTCGCCATGGAAAGGGCCAAGACCGCCCGTGAAGCGATCAAGATCATGGGTGAGTTGGGCGAAAAATACGGATACGGATTCACGGACACCGGCGAAATGTTGGCCGTGGCCGACCCGAAAGAGGTCTGGCTCTTCGAGATCATGCCCGTCGGCCCGCTTTGGACTCCGCAGAGCGGCAAGCCCGGCGCGGTCTGGTGCGCCCAGCGAGTGCCGGACGACCACGTCAGCGTCTGCCCCAACGAATCGCGGATCGGCGAGATCGACCTGGCCAACAAAGATTATTTCCTGGCTTCGCCCAACGTCGTCTCGTTCGCGGTCGAGCAGAAGCTCTATGATCCCAAGGGCGGAAAGCCCTTCAACTGGAAGCGCGCCTATTCGCCCAACGAAGTGAGCGCCGTTTCGACGAACGGCTCCCGCGTCCGCCTCTGGCGGTTCTTCAACCTCGTCGCCCCCGCTAAGAATCTCGGCCCCGAAACGCCCAACATGGACCTCCCCTTCTCGGTCAAGCCGGAGAAAAAATATTCGGTCTATGACATCATGCAGATGACCCGCGACAAGTGCGAGGGCACGCCGTTCGACCCGGCCCGCGGCCTGCAGGGCGGAGCGTTCTCCAACCCGAATTTCCTGCCCTACGGCTTCAAGCTCGAAGGAAAAACCTACAGCTTGCCTCGCGTCATTGGCGTCAACCGGGCCGAATATGTCACGGTCACCCAGGCCCGCGGCTGGCTTCCCGACCCCGTCGGCGGCATCGTCTGGCTGGCCTTCGGCGCACAGGACACCTCGTGCTTCATGCCCCTCTACGCCGGTATCACGGAAATCCCGCGCTCTTTCGAGACCGGCGACCACTGGGAGTTCAGCCGGGAATCGGCGCGCTGGGCCTTCGATTATGTCGATTTCCACACCCAGGTCCTCTATTCGCAGGCCATCCAGGACGTGCGCCAAGCTCAGAAAAAATGGGAAACATCCTTTCTCGAGAGAATGCCCCAGGTCGATAAGTACGCCGCGGAGCTCTACCAGAAAGATCCGGCCAAGGCCCGCCAGTATCTGACCGAATACAGCCTCAATAGCGCCAACCTGGTCATCAATGCCTGGTGGGAGTTGGGCAATCAGCTGTTGGTCAAGTACAACCACCTCTGGATTTACGACGCCAAGGCACGGAAGCGCAATCCGCTGCCGTTCCCGGACTGGTACCTGAAAGCGCTCGTCGATAACCTCAAGCTCAAGCCTCAGGAGGAGAAAAAATAAAATATCATCGCCAGGAGCCAACCGACGCGGGGATCCGGCCTCTTGGTCATCCCGAAGAGCGAAGCGACGTGGGGATCCGACTCGAAGAGTCGTCCCGAGTCTTTCGAGGGATCTCTTACAACCTCGGGCAGGATATTCGAGATCCTTCGCTTCGCTCAGGATGACCCTTCGGATCGGATTGCCACGCTCCCTTCGGTCGCTCGCGATGACTATGGAACAATAATTTATGCGTTTGAATTAATTGCTATCACTCAAAGATAAACCGTGAAGAATATTGACGCTCTGTTCGGCTGGCTGAAGCAGGCTCCCCCCGCCTCCCGGCGGGCCCTCGTCGCGGCCTCACTCGGCTGGATGCTCGATTCCTTCGACGTCATGCTCTACGCCATGGTCCTGTCCCACCTGATGAAGGACTTCGGGATGGATAAAGGCACGGGGGGATTCCTGCAGTCGCTGACGCTCCTCGCCTCGGCGGTCGGAGGGGTTGCCTTCGGAGTTCTGGCCGACAGGCTCGGACGGACGTGGGCCCTGCGAGCGAGCATTTCGATCTATTCGCTGTTCACGGCCGCCTGCGGACTCGCGCGTTCGGTCCCGATGCTCGCCGTTTTCCGGATTTTTTTAGGATTGGGCATGGGCGGCGAATGGGCGAGCGGCGCCGCGCTCGTTTCCGAGACTTGGCCCGCCGAACATCGGGGCAAAGCTTTGGGATTCGTCCAGAGCTTTTGGGCCGTGGGCTACGCGGCCGCCGCGCTCGTCACGGCCGTCGTCAGGCCGCTCTGGGGTTGGCGCGCGGTCTTTTTCGTCGGTGTTCTGCCGGCATTTCTCGTCTTCTGGATCCGGAGAAAAATCGAGGAGCCCTTGATTTGGCAGACACAGAAAAGGACCGCTCCCCAAGAACAAAAAACAAAGATCGGCTCGGTCCTCCGCGGACGCCTTCTGGGCATCACGGCTGCGGTGACGCTGATGAACGCCTCGACGATGTTTGCCTGGTGGGGGATCAATCTCTGGATCCCGGCCTATCTCTCCCTTGCCCGGAGCCAAGGGGGAATCGGCCTCGGCGACTGGCTCACCTCCTCGCTCGTCTTTTTCATGCAGTTCGGGATGTGGCTCGGGTATCTGACTTTCGGCTTTATCAGCGATTCGTTCGGCCGGAAAAAGACCTACATCATTTATCTTCTGGCCGCCTCGGTTCTCGTCTTTGTCTACTCAAGTCTGTCCAGCCCTCTTCTGTTGTTCTTTCTCGGTCCGTTTGTTGCGTTTTTTGGGACGGGATATTTTTCCGGATTCGGCGCGCTGACGGCGGAGCTTTATCCGACCAGGATCCGAGCGACGCTTCAAGGATTTACTTATAATATCGGCCGGATCGTCTCCGCCCTCGCGCCGCTAGCGATTGGATCATTGGCCGAGGAAAAAGGATTCGGCACGGCATTTTTGCTGGCTTCAGGGGCATTCATTATAGCGGCCATCTTCTGGTTCTGGATTCCCGAGACGTGCGGCCGCGTCCTCGAGTAATAATCGCAATAATTAATGCAATCGCATTAAACTAAATGTCATCGCGAGGAGTTATCTAAGCAGATCAAAGACTTCATAAATAATATTAAACCCCCTACCCCCTGACACAATTCAGGGGGATTAAAAGGTCGGACGTGGCGATCCAAACCGCAGGGTCATCCTGAGCGAAGCGAAGGATCTCGTATGTCCTGCAAGAGGTTGAATAACGAGGGAACGATATTTATCGCGTTTGTATTGACAAAAAATCCGATTAAAAAGCGCAGCGCTCTCGGCATCCCCAATAAAGGGTGGATTCTTCGAGCTTCCCGTCCGCATCCTTATAAATAAACTTCACGCCTTCCCTTGATCCATCCGGATCTTCTTTATAAATAACGGTCAATCCCAGGTCTTTTTCTTTATCGAAAAATTCTTTGGCCTTAGTTGTCGCTTCTTCGACCGTCTCATAGCCTTCGTGGTCGATAACCAGCGTATTTTCGTCTCCGAGCTTTGTTTTTGGCTTATGACCTTCAACGAAAAATTTGTGGCTCATCTTTTCCTGCCTTTCGTCCGGGCTCCTGAATTTTCGGATTTTCATTTTAAAGCATTTCCTTTCTTCCGGTCAACGTATTTAAAAATCGAGAAAGCATTCCCGTTTGTGTGATTACAGCCGGGACCAGAGGCCACCCTGAAGCCCCATAGCGGAGGGGGGTCCCGTCGGCTTCTCCGACGGGGGGAACCGACGGGACTGGTTCCCCAGGGGCAATGGCGGCCTCTGGCGCCGGCTGGAGGTTACTAATTTCGAAATGTTTACGATAACCTATTTTTCTGTTGATTTTGCAGGTCGCTTGTTATAAGGATAACTTATTCTAAGAAAGGAGGTCTTCGGGAAATGAAACGCAGGGAATTGATCAAATATGGCGCCGGCGCGGCCGCGGCGCTGTCCTTGGCCGGGCCGGGAAAAATTCTATCTGCCCCGCAGGCCGGAGCATCCGGCGCAGGCAAAAAATTCAAGCTCAAATACGCGCCAAGCTTCGGAGAGTTCAAGAATCACGCCGGCGACGACCCCCTTGCCCAGATCCAGTTTGCGGCCGATGAAGGTTTCCGGGCCATGTTCGACAACGGCATCATGAGCCGGACTGGCCCCCCGCAGGAGGCCATCATCAAAGAGATCGAGAAGCGCGGCCTGACGCTCGGGCCGTTCGTCCTGTACGCCGATTTTGGCAAAAAGAGTTTTGTGACACGGGATAAAGACATCCGGGACATGCTCCTCCAGAAAATGAAGGACGGCGTCGAGACGATGAAGCGCACCCACATCAAATGGGCGCTCGTCGTTCCGGGCCACTACGACGAAAGCCTGGCCTGGGATTACCAGACGGCCAACGTCGTCGAAAACCTCAGGTTCTGCATGGACGTCTGCGAGCCGGCCAGCCTGATCATCGTTCTCGAGCCGCTCAACCCGAAAAACCATCCGGGGCTTTTCCTGACGAAGATCCCGCAGGCTTTCGAGATCTGTCGAGCCGTGAAGAGCCCGAGCTGCAAGATCCTCGACGACATTTACCACCAGCAAATTACGGAAGGCAACCTGATCCCCAATATCGACCAGGCCTGGGAGGAGATCGCCGCCTTTCACCTCGGCGACAGTCCCGGCCGCAATGAGCCGACCACGGGCGAGATCAACTATAAAAATATCTTCAAGCACCTCTATGAGAAGGGATACCAGGGCGTTCTTTGCATGGAGCACGGCCACAGCCGACCCGGCAAGGAGGGCGAGAGGGCGGTCATCGAGGCCTACCGCGCCTGCGACAATTTCTAATACAAACGCGCTAAATATTGTTTTATTGTCATCGCGAGCGAAGCGTGGCGATCTCCTAAACTATAAGATTCTAAATTTTTGAGAGATTGCCACGTCGCAATGACAAATAAAATAATGCGTTCGTAATAGTTCGTAATAATTCGTTGTAGGGAATAAAGGAAAAGTCCCTCTACGCCTTCCTTTTCCGGTACCGAAAAGTCTGGTCTTTTTTGAAGAAGTTCAGGAGGGAAGGTTTTTTTTCGCTGAGGCGGACATTCACGCGCTTCTCGCTTTTAGAAGCGGCATCGTATTCGATGCCGTAAAGAAGCTTGATTTTATCCGTATCGTTGAGCGAGCGGTGAAGCTCGGCCATATGGACGAGGCCATACCCTTCAAGCTCCATCCCGAGAAGGTTGAAGGTGAGGTCGATCCAGATCCACTTGTTCGATGCTTCATCAAAAATTTCCGTCGTCGCGTGGCCTTCAGCCGTCCGGAGCTCGAAACCGGGACCCTGGGATAGGATCCGGGACATCTCGATAACGCGGGTGGGAATGCCCAGGGCGTTGGCCGCGTGGACGAAGATCTCCGCTAAATTTCCGCACCAAACGTGATCCTTGCCGGCCGTCGCCCGTCGGTACTGCTCAAAAGGGTCGGTCTTCATCAAATCTGAGGGAATGCCGCGGTGAGGGTTGAGCTCTTCGAGAAGCGAACGAGCCAGAGCTTTAGCCTTTTCGTAGGGCGAGCCCAGGTTCTTCAGGATCGGTCCCCATGTTGCCCCGGCAAATTGCCTGTCTTTCTCGTCCGGCCTATCGACAATCCAATCTTCGACACGGCTCGAGGAAAAGGGAATATCCGATTTTTGAAGGATGATATATCCGGGTGCCGTCTGGCCGCTCTTTTCATACAATTCTTTGGGAAAATAGCCGATGATGAGCTCATAGGTCCGGGAGCTATTCCCTGAGGTATTCACGGCCTGGATCCTGAAGATTTTTTTCTGGGCTTCCGGCTTGTGGTTGTCTTCGAAAATAACGGAAAGAGCTCCGTCCTCGAATCTTTGAGGTTCCCCGCTATTTACAGAATAAAGAAAAGAGCCAAAATTTTTCATATCCGAACGGAGCTTCAGACTCACCCCCACACCGCTCCGCAGCCTTTCCAGGGACTCGATCGCCGCGTCCTCGTGTCCGGGATAGAGTTCTCCTTCATTGCTTTGGAGCTCGACGGTCTGAAATATGGTTTTCGACGTTTCCCCGCCCTTGCCGCAGGCGCTCATGACCAAGGCTAAAGGAAGGATCGTCAAGACCCAAGTTTGGAGGCGCATCGTCCTTCCTAACGTATCAAAGACAGCTCCTTTTTTCAAACAGGAACAAAGAATCATATCCCCGAAAAGCGCTGTCGGGTCCTGTCGCCGACCAGCCCCAGAGTTCTTGCTCATCACCCACCTTCGGGGGGTCCCATTCGCTACGAACGAGCGGCGCATAAGCCGCTCGAGAGGGATCCAAGGGAGAGTCGCTCCCTTGGTCGCAGGGCGGGACACCCCGCCCGAGAAAGGGAGGCAGGGAGCGAAGCG
>Ga0315282_10003880_pt1 | contig 26525 bp, 22 predicted proteins | sample YL17G07_20_MG_FD_203693 | JGI IMG/M metagenome (GOLD analysis project Ga0315282, IMG submission 203693) | Sediment microbial communities from Yellowstone Lake, YNP, Wyoming, USA - YL17G07_20 | ecosystem: Environmental > Aquatic > Freshwater > Lake > Sediment | place: USA: Wyoming | collected... | reverse complement strand
TTTGGATTCACAAACCACAAACACTTCCGATATCGAGTTCTTGATGTGTGCGGTTTGTCCAGAACTAGGTCTTAGCAAGAATCATTACCCCATAACATACCAAAGAACCTAAACTTTTCAACATACTTGTGACTTTAATTTACACAGATTTTAAATTCAGTTTACATATATTTTACAATTACGAAACAGAGTTGAAACAAATATAAGTTATAATTAAAAGCGAAATCAAAAAGATAAGATTTATTGTAAAATCCAAAAGCTTATTCCAAAATGTTTAGTGTTGCTGAATTCGGCAACTCGAAAGAAGGAGAAAGAAAGTGGAAAAGAAAGATAAGCAATACGTTCTTGAAATGGTAAAGAAGCACGATGTCAAATTCATCAGACTGTGGTTTACGGATATATTAGGATTCCTCAAGAGTTTTGCGATTACATCAGAGGAACTTGAGACTGCGCTTGATGAAGGCATGGGCTTTGATGGTTCATCTATCGAAGGTTTTGCCAGAATAGATGAGAGCGATATGATGGCTATGCCAGACCCCAGCACGTTCCAGCTTCTACCGTGGCGTCCAAGAGAACACAGTGCAGTTGCAAGAATGTTCTGTGACATTGTAGAACCCGAAGGCACACCCTATAAAGGTGATCCACGCAGAGCGCTTAAAGACATACTGAAAAAAGCATCAGACAAAGGTTATACATATTACGTTGGTCCAGAGTTGGAATACTTCTACTTCAAGGATGACAAAGGCACAGAAGTTCTCGACAGGGGTGGGTATTTCGATCTTATTCCATCAGACGTTGCAACGGATCTTCGCAGAGAGACAGTCTTGATTATGGAGCAGATGGGAATAGACGTGGAATACAGCCATCACGAAGTTGCACCAAGCCAGCATGAGATAGATATGAAATATACTGATGCTCTGACGATGGCTGACAACGTAATGACTTATAGGCTAATCGTGAAGGAAGTTGCCTTGAAGAATGGCGTTTATGCCACATTCATGCCCAAACCAATATTCGGTGAAAATGGAAGCGGAATGCACACTCACCAATCCTTGTTTAAGGGTGATAGCAATGCTTTCTTTGATCCAAATGACAAATACCATTTATCCAAAATCGGGAAGTGCTACATAGCTGGACTATTGCGTCATGCACCAGAGATTACGTTGATTACAAGTCAGTGGGTTAACTCATATAAGCGTTTGGTTCCCGGCTATGAGGCGCCTGTTTACATTTCATGGGCAAGGCGTAACAGGTCTGATTTAGTCAGAGTGCCGATGTATAAGCCGGGTCATGAAAAGGCTACCAGAGCGGAATATCGCTCACCTGATCCAGCCTGCAACCCATACCTTGCATTTGCAGTGATGCTTGCCGCCGGTATGGAAGGCATCGAAAAGGAATATGAACTTGCTGAACCAGTAGAGAGAAACGTATACGAAATGTCAGAGGAAGAACGCAAAGAGATTGGTATTGGCACACTCCCGGCAAGTTTACATGAGGCTATTGAACTCGCAGAAAGTAGTGAAATCGTCAAAAAGACTCTCGGAGATCACATATTTGAAAAACTTATAGAGAACAAAAAGATGGAATGGGACAATTATCGCATTCAAATAACAAAATACGAATTGGATGAATACCTTCCAATTTTATAAATTCGATCTTGGTATTTAACACACCCCCGGACCCCTCTCAAGAGGGGAGTTTTATCAATTCCCATCTTGAGAGGGGATCAAGGGGTGTGTTTCTTATGAAAGTTAAGGGTGAAAAAAATGAGAAGACTTGCATTTTTTACTTATAGTTTGGTAGTTTTGCTTTTAATATCGGTATCAATAGCAAGTGCCGACGATCTGAATACAGGTGATGTATCCTGGATTATTGCCGCTTCTGCTTTAGTCATGTTGATGACACCTGCTGTTGGCTTCTTCTATGCAGGTCTTGTCAGAAGGAAAAACCTTGTTGCAACCTTGTTTCAGTGCATTGCCATATTTGCGGTTGTAAGTATAGTCTGGACACTTTGGGGTTATAGCCTTGTATTTGGACCAAGCTACAAGGGTATTATTGGTGATCTGTCCTTGTTTGGACTAAGGGACGTAGGCTCTTTGCCAGATAATGATTATGCTCCAACGATACCTGCACTGTTATTGTATTTCTTCCAATTGAAGTTTGCAGCGATTACCCCTGCTTTAATTATAGGGGCTATTGCTGAAAGAATCAGGTTCAAGGCTTTGTTGATCTTCATCGTTCTCTGGGCAACGATAATATATGCTCCAATAGCACATTGGGTCTGGAATATAAATGGTTGGTTACGCCATCTTGGGGCAATTGACTTTGCGGGTGGAACTGTCGTGCATATTGCGGCGGGGGTGTCAGCTTTAGCCGCAGTTCTTGTGATCGGGAAAAGGAAGGACGCTGGCGCGGCTGAGTTTGTGCCAAATAATATACCACTCGTGGTTCTTGGAGCCGCATTGCTGTGGTTCGGATGGTTTGGATTTAACGGTGGAAGTGCTTTAGCCGCTAATGGTTTGGCAGTTTCTGCGCTGGTGGTTACAAATATTGCAGCGGCGTCTGCCGCAATAAGCTGGATGGCTGTTGACTGGATAACCAGAGGTAAACCAACCACTGTTGGATTAACTGTCGGCGCTGTATGCGGATTGGTTGCTATAACTCCTGCATCAGGGTACGTCGGTGTTCTTGCCGCTATAATAATCGGGTTAGTCGCTGGTGTAATATCTAACCTTGTCGCAAACTGGAGGGCGAGTAGAGTTGCCTTTGATGATTCTCTTGACGTCTTTGCATGTCACGGGATCAGCGGTATATGGGGGTCGCTGGCAACCGGTTTATTTGCTACAGTTGCAATAAATTCTACAGGACCCAATGGTCTTTTCTATGGTAATCCCAAACAGTTACTCGTTCAGTTGTTAGCAGTGGCGGTGGTTGGTACGTTTGCTTTCGTAGGTTCATACTTATTGTTGAAACTAATCGGTTTAATAACCGAATTGAGAGTCAGTCCAGAAGAAGAAGAGGAAGGACTTGATAAAAGTTCGCATGGAGAAAGAGCTTACGTTGGTGAAGCCAGCAATGAGTTCGATGTTTGAACTAACTTGGTAGTGTCAGATTTAAAAGTAGCCCAAGCTTCCAGATCGGTTTTTGAAGATAATATAAGGAATTGCCAGCTTAGAAAGCCGGGCTACAACTACATTCTTTTCTAATTAGTATTGTCAAGCTAATGAAGAAACTTTACTTTTAACGATTATAAAAAGCTTGGGGGTTCAGAGATGGTCAGATATTTGAAGGATCGGTGGATTCTTGGTATCTTGTGTGGTTTTCTGATCCTGCTTGGTTCTGGTATATGCGCCCATGCAGATGAGGCGTCCGCAGTTCCACAGATACGTGTCGGAGTTGATACTCTTTGGGTAGTTATTGCGGCGGCTTTAGTTTTTTTCATGCAGGCAGGATTTGGCATGGTTGAAGCAGGCTTTGTAAGGGTCAAGAATACATGCAATATTCTGACCAAAAACTTTATGGATTACTGCATGGCATGTATAGCATTCCTCATGTTTGGATATGCCATGATGTTCGGTCAAGGAAATGGGTTCATAGGTACATCAGGGTGGTTCTTATTTGACGCCCATTCACCAACCAGTATCCCGTTATTTGCGTTTCTGCTTTTCCAGACTGCGTTTTGTGGCGCTGCGGCAAGTATAGTTGCTGGTGGAATGGCGGAAAGGATGAAATTTCCCTCTTATCTCATATCATCATTTATTATATCTGCACTTGTCTATCCAATAATTGGACACTGGGTCTGGGGTGGTGGATGGCTGGGAAAGATAGGCTTTGCTGATTTTGCCGGATCCACTGTTGTACACACTGTCGGAGGCGTCACTGCACTAATAGGAACAATAATCCTGAAACCAAGAACTGGAAAGTATAACTCCGATGGAACAATCAATGCTATCCCCGGTCATTCCATTCCACTTGCATCTCTTGGCGTTTTCATCCTGTGGTTTGGCTGGTTCGGGTTCAATGCTGGTTCAACATTAAGCGTAGGCGATGGAAGTCTGATAGGAAGAATCGCTCTCAATACTAACCTTTCTGCTGCCGCTGGTGCCTTAACAGCGATGTTTCTGATCTGGAAACTATCTGGTAAGCCTGACCTATCAATGACTATGAATGGTTCTCTAGCTGGACTTGTAGCTGTTACTGCCCCTTGTGCATACATTGATCCCTGGGCGGCTGTTGTTACAGGAATTATCTCTGGGATCCTTATAGTTTTTGGCGTTAGTTTCTTGGATAGGCGCAAAGTTGACGACCCGGTTGGCGCTGTTCCTGTTCATGCCTTAAATGGAATTTGGGGAACTTTGTCAATGGGTCTGTTTGGTCAACAGGCACTTGGATTGGCAAATGATGGTCTCTTTTATGGCGGAGGATTCAAGCAACTAGGAATTCAAGCATTGGGCTCAGTCGCTACAATAGTGTTTGTATTGATCGTAATGGGTTTGATGTTTAAGCTTATTGATGTTACAATAGGATTGAGAGTTGACCCTGAAGAAGAATTAAAGGGATTAGACATTGGAGAACACGGCATGGAACCTTATTCAGGCTTTCAAATGCAGTAATGCAACTTAGTCCTTTCAATTTGAAATTTAATCATGAATTTCGTGAATAAGAAGAAAATCTATTGATCTGGTTTAATTCGTGTAATTCGTGATAAAAAATACGAAATGATTCACTTTCTAAACGGATTTAGGTAACAAATCATTATTAAACCACAGATAAACACAGATGAACACGGATAGAAGAAAAGATACAGGATTCATAATACAAGATAGTAATCAGTGATCAGTAGCTTTCTATTATCCTCTTAAATCTGTGTGTATCTGTGTTCATCTGTGGTTAATTTTCTGATTAAAATGCGTTACCTTGATTGTGAACCATATCAAAAATATGTTATCAAAAAGGAGTTTGGCGTGAAGAAAATTGAAGCTATAATACGTCCCGAAAGTTTGAGCGCTGTAAAAAGTGCGTTAGATGAACTTGGATACCCCGGCATGACAATCTCTGACGTGAAGGGTCATGGAAAACAAAAAGGCTTGGAGCAGATATGGCGCGGTCGAAAATATAAGGTTGAGTTCCTTCCAAAACTCAAGCTAGAGATTGTCGTAATTGACGATGACCTGCCGAAGATATTGAACGCCATAATAAGAGAAGCCCGAACAGAAAGCATCGGCGATGGTAAGATATTTGTCTACGACGTAGTAGACGCCATCAGGATCAGAACAGGCGAATACGGTGATAATGCCATCTGATAGTATAGTCTAATTGTTTTTTTCTATTGAAAATCCGATAGGTAAGTGTTAAACTATACTTTGAGGTGGTTTTTTAATGAAAAAAATGAACCTGCATTGTCTGATTTTTAGTAGGGGGCTTATCTTGTGAAGGCTTATGAATTTCCAACAAAATTAAAATCTGATGGTAAACTAGAATTACCAGATAAAATTTTAAAACTAATTCCTAGTGATCAAACGGTCAGGGTTATTATACTTGTTAGCGAAGCAACTGATATAGAAGAACTGATGGCATGGAATAAAATAACAGCAGAACAGTTTTTGGCTGGATATAACGAAGCTGACAGTATTTATGACAGGATATAATCAATGAAGGAGTATAATTTTGGTGAGATTGTATTAATTGAGTTTCCTTTCACCGATACAATAGCTTTAAAACGTCGTCCTGCACTTATATTACTAGATAACGGTGATAATGACATCATCGTTGCACGAGTAACCAGCCAAGTAACTCAGGCATCTTTTGACGTTGAGATTACAGATTGGAAACAGGCAGGTTTGTTACTGCCATCAATAGTTCGTGTAGACAAAGTAGCAACTCTTGAGAAACGCTTGGCGGAAAAGAAATTAGGCAAACTAGCAACTTATGATTATACACAGGTGCTAGAATGTATAAAGCATCTTTGTGCTTTGATTAGTTAAATTTCAAAGTAGCCCAAGATTCTATCTTGGTTTATTAATGGATTCGTGAATTACCAACTTTGAAAGTTGGGCTACAAAATAATTATCTATTCATCACTGTTCGCATTTCACCCCATGTAGTTGGCAGCTTGCCTTTGAAGTTGATGCTTTTGCTCGCATTTTCAGTATCGTATTCTTCTGACGTGGAAAGCTCATTAAATCCAGTAAATCCCCCGAATACATAAATCTTGTTACCAACTACGCTGGCAGCAAATAAAGCTCTCACAGTAGGTATATCAGTTTCCTTTGTCCATGTATCTGTTATTGGATCATATATCTCTACTATTGGAGTAGCAGGCCAGCGATTTGCTCCTGATATAGCGTATATTTTATCATTTAATACGATGGTGGATAAGCCCCATCTTGCTGTTGGCATATCTGCTTTTCTTTCCCATTTATCTTTTGCTGGATCATATTCCTCTACCGTTGAAAGACCAACACAGTCATCAAAAGCTATCCTTTGATTAGTGCCGCCAATTGCGTATATTTTTCCATTTACTACGCTGGTAGCTAATCCTGATCTTGCCGTTGGCATATCTTCTTTCTTTATCCAAATATCCTTTATCGGGTCGTATTCTTCCACTGATTGCAGAAAAGGTCCACCAAAAAGTTCTGTCGTTCCACCGATAGCGTAAATCTTGCCATTAACTATACAGGCAGATAAGGCGAGTCTTGCTGTTGGCATATCCGCTTTTATAGTCCAAAGATTTTTCTCTGGATCATATTCTTCTTGTGCTGTGGAACCTATATTATGGGGTCTTGCCCCTCCGATTGCATAAATTTTTCCATTCAATACAACTGAGGATAAAAAGCTTCTTGCTGCCGGCATGTCTGCTTTACTTATCCACTTATCTGCTTCCGGATCGTATTCATCTACTGCTGAATATGACAAATCCGGATGCCATGACTCACCTCCGATGGTATATATTTTGTCATTTATTGTGCTGGCGCTTAATCCATACTTGGCTGTCGGCATATCCGCTTTCTTTGTCCACGTACCACCCTCAGCTTGCGGAGCCATGACTAAGGCATTTTGCAGGCTTGGAACAACCGAACTCAATCCATTTCCGCTCAAGCTTCCATTAGATATAACAGGTATATCCGACACCTTCAGCACATCAACAGAAAGCTCACCAACTTTCAAGACTTTTGATTCACCAGAAAGAGATGAATTTACTGTCATACCAAAATTACCTAACATATTCAGATGCGTACCAAAACCTAGAAATGCAATAATAAATCCTGTCGCTAAAGACAATCCCAACGGCAATCCCTTCATAGTTGATATGGGACTTACCTTTATCCGCTTAACCATCTCGACAATACGAAACGTGAAAATAGCTTTCAATCTCTGCTGTTCATACGTCTCACTAATCATGGCAAGTATCTCCTCTCTCAATTGCGTACGCGCTCTGCTGAGTCTCTGCCTGACAGTTGCATAAGGGATACTGAGTATTCTTGCGATCTGTTCGCTGCTTATGCCGCCGAGATAGTGGAGCGTTAGCACTTCACGGTATATATCAGGCAGTGAATTCAACGCTTCATGAAGAGATTCAAACACTTGCTCCTCTCGATAGGAATTCACGGAATTGTCGTCTAACTCTCTCTGAGTCTTTCGTTCAAGACGTTCGTTTTCCTTACGGATAGACTGTGCCTTGATCCGATCTCTGCACAGATTGTATGCTATAGAGCAAAGCCATGACAGAAAGTTATCCCAACGCCTTAGTGTAGACAGGTTCTTATAAGCCTTGATAAATACGTCCTGTGTCACATCTTCAGCATCATGGAAGTTTCTGAGCATAGAGTAAGCTATTGAGAATATGCTTGCCTTATACTTATCCACAAGCAAACCAAAGGCGGTTGGGTCTTCGTTAAGGCACTTATATATAATGTGTCCGTCTTCTGTTCTCATTCTTATCTCTCTTTCAATTAGAAATAAAACTCATCCTTTTTGTCATTCTGAACGAAGTGAAGAATCTTCTTATTGATATTAGATAGAGATTCTTCATTTCCTTTGGTCATTCAGAATGACATTTTAAGTTTCATTTCTCCTGTCTGTGAATCTCTTCTGTATTGAGACGATTCAGCAGGCAAGAATGTGACAAATGATGAAAATTTTTTTGGTTTTTTTTGCTTATAGAAGTAAAGTAAAGAAATTGACAATCTTATCTATTTCTGGTATTATTGTTTCTATTGGAGTATTCATTAGGATAATCCTTCGTGTAAACATAAACTTAATATAATCCTAATATAGTATCCCAATTTTTCCTTATTTTCAACTCTTAATTCCTTAGCTTAATGCTGATGCCCGCTGACTCCCCTTTAACTAAAAGGGGGATAAAAAGGGATTTTGAAACGTTTTCATAAATATAAAGGCTAATTTGGTTAAGTAGTAGGTGTGGTCGCTATCTTCATGGGAAGGACAAAAATGGATATTGAAACAAGAAAGAAGACTAAATCTCATGTGACAAAAGAAGATATTAAGAATGGCTTAAAGAAACTTGGGTTGAAAAGAGGGGATAACGTGGGAGTTCACAGTTCTTTAGGCGCATTTGGATACGTTGAGGGCGGGGCAGATGCTGTCATAGATGCATTGCTTGAAACTGTCGGGGAAGATGGGACTGTTGTAATGCCCACATATTCTAATAATATAGAAAGTCTTGAAAAAACTCAGGAAGAAATGGATATGGGGATAACATGGAAATACAAAGTCTTACCTTATGATCCACAGAAAGATAACTGCTGGACAGGAAAGATCCCTGATACATTCTGGCGAAGGAATGGTGCTATCAGAAACTCCCATCCAACACATTCATTGACCGCTATGGGAGCAAAGGCAGATGAATTTAGTTATGCGGACAATAATTGGAAAAAGCTAATGATGATGGATGGGTATATCTTGCTTTTAGGAGCAACACTTGCTTGTTGTTCGTCTATGCATCTAGCAGAAGAACATATTAAATTGCCACAGCATATACTTGATAGAATTACTCCTCCGCCTGATTTAGCAGAAAAATACAGAAGAGAAAAAATAGGTTTTGGGTACGGTCCCTATCCTGATTTTGGAAAGATGGAAGAAATCTGCATAAAACATGGTATAATGAAAACCGTAAAGATTGGGGAAACTACAGTAAAGCTATTAAGACTAAGAGAACTCATTGACCTTTATGCAGAATATCTACAGAAAGACCCTGATTTGTTCTACCATAACTAAGGTTACTTATATGTATATGATTGCAGTGATCTGGTTGGCATTATAACAGGTGAGTGTGTAGTGAGTACTATGTTGTTCTGGGAGTATAGTCTAAGCCTATCTTCCAGAGTCTAACATCAGCGTGGCACTACTACAAATCATACTGGAACTATTAGGAGTTGAAGCTAATGAATATGGAAGAGCTATTTGATATAATATGCCAACACTTTATCACCAAGCGAGGATACTTTGAGATATTCGGACATCAAGAGCATCTATCATCGATGGAAGGTTGGGTCAGAGGTGAGATTGTATGGTTAATGCATCAATCACCATTGAAAGAGTATGATATATTTATGGCCACAGGCAAGGGTAAAGAACCTGGTCTTAAAGGTCGCAGACCAGACTTAAAACTAAGACTTACTGATGATGTGAATTATGTATATGTATATGTTGAATTAAAAACTATTACTATAGCGCATAATGTATGGGATTACGTTCTTGTACGACAACTTGCATCTGAATTCAAAAGCTTATTATCTAATGAAAGCGATTGGTTTATATCTGTGACTTATTCTCTTAAGGAACTTAGTCGTTGGGATGATATTGTTAAGAAGGCTACTGATAGTATTGTTCATCGCAATACTTATTATGTTAGGAATATTAAGAACGTAGCTTTTGATATTGGTGATAATCAGAAGTGTCTAATCTCATTATTTGGAAGAGGGCAGAAAGAAACACCCGATGCCACATAAGATGGTATGCAAACCACTTGTAAATCACTGTATTTACTAGGTTCTATACACCATAACAGCTATTCAGTCCATGCCAAGTTATTGGCATAAGGCCTAATTTTCTGGCATGAGACGACCTGATAAGTTCCAGAGGAATTATAATTATGGCATGGATATTACAATTATCCTGACAGATATAGCAAAAGTAACCTTACCAAAGTGTTCTCACAAACTTCGATGCTTGGATGATCGGGTCATTAGTAACTAAATCAAGATTAAGCAATCTTGCCGTACCAGCTATTAATCGGTCATGCAATTCAGGTATATCTGTAATCTCCGCAGTTGATTTTATAACATCAAAACTCATAGGAAATTCCTTACATTTAGGAAAACTTTCAAGATAACCTGAAACATCTGATAAAGATAAACTTATCCGTTTTTTCTCCGAAAGATAAAGTATCTCAGCAAATACCAGCGATGGAATATAAATAGTTACTTCATCCGATTCAGCTTTGCTAAAGATAGTCTTTACTTCAGAATTCAGTCTGCGCCGCTCAATACGTAACACTAAACCCATTGTATCTATTACGTATTCATTCCTTTGGATATAGCTTGTCATAGTTATCAAATTCCTTTTCCAAATGGATGGCTTCTTTGTAATCCAAATTCTTTATCTCTAGCGAAAGTAGCAGGCTTTGAAGTTCCTCCTCATAATCCTGTGGCTGTGTAAATCTTTTGCGTATGAAATATATAAAATCTGCAATTTCAACAAGTGCTTCTTGGGGAAGGTCTTTTATCCCTTCAACAATAAGCTTTTCAAAGATTTCCGAAGTCATATTAATCACCTCATTTGTATATATAGCATGTCAATCAATTCGTGTCAATGTTTAATTGACATCGTCATTGATTATTGTTATAATTCAAATTAGAGGTAGATATTGAGATACTCATAGCAATTCAAACTAACTGAGGGGGTAAGCACTTGCTACTTAGACCATCAACATATTTTATTCAGGAAACTGTTAATCGTGGATTAGAAGCCATATCGGCGCGCCTCGATCCTGAGATGGACAAACGTCCATTTTTCTGGCTGAACCTGTCACCGGAGCCGAAACTTGAGCATAGCATCTGGGACTTTGGGGATATGTGCGCCCGCTACGTTGACGCATATATACTCGGAAGGCAGGTCACAGGCTATAATGATCATTTAGATGATGAATCATCGCTTCGCAAAACACTCGTTACCTGCGACCCTTATGCTCACCCATTTATGGCGACACGGATGTTGATTACCTACGTTGATCTTTATCTGGAGGAGTCGTCTCAAGAACGAAAAAATCAAGTGGACGATCTTGTAAAGCTTATCCGATCAAAGATGACCTTTGAAGAAGATTATGCCTATTATTTCAGGCAGTCCAAAGGATGGAGGTCAATGGATCAGCCTTTAGGGGATTTTATGCCCTATCCGACGTATCCAATAGGTGGGATAATACTTGCTCTGTCAAGGTATCTGGAAAGCACACAGGCGCCTGAAAGCGAGGATTTGGTCAATCGCCTATGCAGATTTGTGATCAGCGTTAGCGGTATATTTGAGGAAGGTGGCCGCTATAAGGGACATACACATTCAGGCGGGATACTGACTGCTATTGCAGGGATACTAAGATGGGCTATAAATACTGGTGATGACGAAACCATTGAGCTTATGAGAAACGCTTTTGATTGGACAGTTAAGCACTCAAGCAGTTGGGGATGGGTTCCTGATGGTTTAGGGGATGAACCGGGGTCAGGAGAGACTTGCTCATTAATGGATGCCCTACATACTGCTATTTTGTTAGGCAGGCACGTTGATCCATCGTATTTTGATATCGTTGAACGTTATACAAGAAATCAACTTATAGAAAATCAGTTTTTGAAGCCTGATCTTGCTATTCCACAGGGTGATTTTCTTCAGCGTGGTGCGGTTGCGAAGGCTTTATATGGCAGTTGGGCATCGTGGTCTCATCCCAACTCACTTGATAACTGCCTTAAGGGCGTTGAAGGTTGCTGTCTAGGTGCAGGGATAAGAGCGTGTTTTCTCGCATGGGATTCTGCAATAGAAAAGCGCGATGATACAGTTTTTGTGCATCTATTATTCAGCAGGAACTCACGCTATGTTGAAGTTTTAAGCTATCAGCCTTACGAGGGCCTCTTTGAGCTAATTATACACGATGCACCAAAACTTTGCGTCCGTATACCTCCCTGGGTATCTGAAAGAGATCTAATTGTCAGCGTTGATGATGTGCAAACCCCCATGAATTTGTCTGATGAGTATTATCTCGAACTGGAAGGCATGAAAAACGGACAGATCATAAGCATAGAATACCCGTTGAGAAAAGTTGAGATCATAGAGACGTTATCAGAACGAGAATACAAAGTAAAATGGAGAGGAGATTCTGTTGTCGATATCATCCCGAAAGGTGAAAAATATCCGCTTTACGAAAGAGAATGGATGGAGAAAGATTCTGCACCAATGGACTTAAACCAACCTTATGTTGAACAAAAAGGTGGACCTGTCTATTGGTAAAAATCCGCTAAAATCTGTTAAATCCGCGTCATCCGCGTTTTAAGGAACTCAATTATGGAAACTTGCGATTTCAGCCGATCTTTTGTAACGTTTGTGACGAAGAACCGAACCAATAATGCACGTATTCAGGTCGAAGCGCGCTGTGAGATGCTCGATCAGAAGAACGGAACGATTGAAAATTATTATCTTGTTGCATCATGTAAGGGCGAGGATACTTATGGCAAGGGACGTCTTTTTCTTGTACCGAGTTACGATTTCTGCATGGTATATTCTTTAAAGGACTTCATGATCATCCGCACTCATGGCAATGCAGAGCTAAATAACACGACAGTCGGGGATAATCAGGCGTATTTTCTGGATGTGCATTTTCATATAAAAATGGTTGATGCAGAAGTTTTAGAAGAAGATGAGAAAATTGTGCAGGCTGCGCTCTCAAATCGCATACTAAACGGACGCACCGAGATCACCAATGAAACCGGTAGATTCCGTGCCATGATCGAGTTCCCCATAAAAACCATGAACGTCAATGACATGAGTGTGATGTATCAGGTTGACACGGGTCCCATTCTCTTGCCAGATTTCACGTCAACGAAAGAGCGTATAGTTGAACGTTTCAACCTTGCTTATGTGGCATACAATCGTCCTAACGAGGCGTATCTCGTCATTCTGGAACCAACGCCTATAAAAGAAAGGAGTAATGATAAAGTCAGCCATTACTCCAGGGTTATTAGGTTTGATGCAAGGAACTTGGTTATAGCAATATAAAGTTTATTGGAAAATAATGATCATCAGCACAAAGGCGATCCTTTTCATAACTTTACCAATGTTTTCAGTGATAAGCGGGATCAGGAAAAGCGAAGATATGAGATTTGCACCAGTCTCATTCTTGACACTTTTTATTTCAGGTGCTAAGATATTAGCGTTTCAATAAACTTTCTTTAGAGATAGCTCATCAAATAAAATTAAGCCTCTTTAAAAAGCATGTTACAGTTTAAAACCTTTTTGTCTGGATAAGTTTGGGTTCTACTATGGCACAATACAAACAACAGATTCTCCCATTACTTACGAATAATGTGAAGACTTCGAGTAATACCAGATTTAATACATTGGTGGATATATTTTCAGGTGCTGGTGGTTTTTCTTTGGGATTTCAGATGGCTGGATTCAAAATTATCGGTGCGTTAGAAGTTGACAAATGGGCTTCTGAAACTTTTAAGCAAAATCATCCTGAATCAAAAGTTATCATTGACGACATTAGGAATGTATCAAATGAAAACCTTAAAACCGCATTTGACAATCCAGACATAGTTTTAGGCGGTCCTCCTTGCCAAGGATTCTCAATCTGTGTAAAAAATTCTTGTGATCCAAAAGATCCTCGTAATAGTTTATTTATTGAATTTCTTAGAATTATTCGAGTTCTAAATCCTAGAGTCGTGATTATGGAAAACGTTCCGAATCTACTTAACGCAAGAATTAATTCTGGTGAAAGAGTCATTGATATTATACATATCGAACTAAATAAACTTGGATATGAGGTTCAATCTGATGTATTGGAGGCTGTTAGGTACGGTATACCGCAAATCAGAAAAAGACTTTTTGTGATTGGAAGCAAAGTATCATTTCGACAATTCTTTCCAGAGCCAACTCATGATGAAATTGAGTATGTGTCTCTTTGGGATGCAATAAGCGATCTCCCAGATATCGAAGCTAGAGAAGGGGCAGAAATAATGGATTATGATAGGCTTCCTCAAAATGACTATCAAATTGAAATGAGAAAGGATTGTAAAAACTTATACAATCATATTGCTATGAATCACTCAAAAAGAATGATTGAAAGGTTTAGGAATATGAGATGGGGTGATTCTGCCAGAGATGTTCCTAAAGAACTAATGCCATATAAAAGGGGTGAGGTAGGAAATATCTCTGAAAATGCCTATGATCAGAATAATCGTAGGATGTATCCATACAAACCTTGCCACACTATTCCATCTTCTTTTTATGCAAACTTTGTGCATCCATTCAAGCATAGAAATTTTACTGCAAGAGAAGGCGCAAGAATTCAGACATTTCCGGATAAGTATAAGTTTTGTGGAAAACCCACAGTGGTTAGTCATAAGCTACTTGAACGGGAAGGAAGAATTGATGAGAAATACTTATGTCAATATAACCAAATCGGTAATGCTGTTCCTCCAATACTTGCTAAAGCTATTGCCGAAAATCTAAAAAACCAACTGGAGAATTACTGAAATGTTTGTGCATGGTAATAACCTAACAGAAAAAGAGAATCCCAGATCGAAATATCAAGATGATGAAAGTAAGCAATATCTAAAAGAGATTAGAGAAAAATATGATAATTGGAAAAAAACTAATCTTGAGTTTATAGGTCCCATGCTTGATACTCCAAATACAGATGAAATAATAAGAGAAAGAGTTAGACTTTTTATTGGCTATAAGGATTTTATTGACGAACAAAAATATGCAGAAAAATTCGATTCTAGGTCAAATCTTCATTCTACTGTTCTTGAAGAATTTATGTATTATTTATTCAAGGATCTAGTATGTGAGTTATCTGGTAGTGCGCTGATCGGAAAGGCACAAACAATCAAAGATTTCTTTTTTCTGCCTAGCAATTTTAGAGATATGCTCATAAAACCGCATATCAAAACAGAGATAAAAGACCATGATTTTGTTATTGGAGTTAATATTTGTGCTAGTTTTATTTGTGAAAGGCAAGAGGAAAAAGAAGAACAGATATTTCCAGTTCCGGCAATTGCAATTGAATGTAAGACATACCTAGATAAAACTATGCTTGAAGGTGCATCTTCATCAGCAAATCAACTAAAAATAATAAACCCAAATGCACTATATATAGTGGTTGCTGAATGGTTAAAGCTGACAGAAGCCGTCAATCTTAATAAATACAATGTTGATCAGATTTATATCATCAGGAAGCAGAAAAATACAGATAGGGAATACAGGTTCTTAGCCACTTATGAGAAGAACCCGGTTTGTTCTAATGTAGTCATTCACCTTTTCAATTTTGTAAAAGAACATCTCACAACAAATTGGGGAGGAAGTATTCAGCAAAGATTAGAAAGAGGATGGTTAAAGTAGAAAATCATCTTAATGTTATTACTATGGAAACAAAAATAAATCTTATAATCAATACAAGCGATATAGACATGATCACCGTTGAACTTGAATCTATGCCATTGCTGGCAGTAGATACAGAAACAACAGGTCTTGATCCCTATACGAGTAAGGTGCTTTTATTTCAAATAGGTGATCTGGAAAAGCAGTTCGTGATTGATTGCCGAAAAGCAAGTATAGAACCTCTGCGAAAGATACTCGAAAGCGACAAGCCTAAAGTGCTTCAAAATGCCAAGTTCGATTACAAAATGATAAAGCACTCATTCAAGATAGAGATGGAGAACATGATAGATACAATGCTCATTGAGCAAGTTCTCGTATGTGGAAAATCAGATAAGCATTTTGGACTGGCAGATCTCGTGGAAAAATATATAGGTGATAGACCTGATAAAGATGAGCGAAAATCATTTATAAACCACGATGGTGATTTTAGCGAAAATCAGCTAGAATATGCAAGACGGGACCTTTTATTCACTCTGCAAGTCCTCGATAAGCAGGTAAAATTTGTCATTGATGATGAGTTAAAAGATACGGTTAAGCTGGAATGTCTTGCTGTCAATGCCTTCGGCGATATTGAATATAATGGGATGCTCTTAGACAAAGCTAAATGGGCTGAAATATTACAAGAAGAAGTCAATAAGAAAGAACAGGCAAAAGAACGACTCGACAGTATATTCAAACCCCACTCTGATCTTGATCTTTTTGGCGCTATACATATTAACTACGACAGTGAAGAGCAACTGAAAGACGCTTTAACGAGGATAGGCATAAACGTAAACGATACAAGCAAAGCAACCATATCCAGAATAAACCCGGAAGTCGGTCAGGCGATAAATGATTACAGAGAACATCAAAAGGTTGTTTCGTCCTATGGAGAGGGATTTCTTGAGCATATTAACCACGTCACTGGAAGAATTCATCCATCTTTTCGTCAGATCGGTGCGTCAAGCGGGAGGACATCCTGCGCCGATCCTAATCTTCAGAATATAAAAGCGGACTCAAGGTTCCGAGGCTGTTTTGTTTCTCCTGCTGGACGAAAGCTTGTTGTTGCAGATTACAGCGGGTGCGAACTGAGGATTATCGCAGAACTGAGTGATGATCCCATTTTTCTTGAGACGTTCAGAAGCGGAGGTGATCTACATTCAATAGTGGCATCTGCCATCTTTAAAAAGAAAGTTAGCAAGACGGAGAATCCTGAACTCAGGCAAAGGGCAAAAGTAATAAACTTTGGACTTGCTTACGGTATGGGTCCGGTTGGATTAGCAATGCAGTTAGAAGTTCCTGAAGATGAAGCAGGTGAACTTCTCAATCAATATTTCCGAAGTTATCCGAGTGTAAAAAAATATCTGGAAGAATCTGCCAACGAAGCCATCAAAAAGGGTTATTCTACAACAATTGGCGGAAGAAGACGATATTATGATACGAAAGACATGGATCAAAAAACTCGTTCGTCCATAGAAAGACAGGCAAAAAATGCCCCAATACAAGGCACTAACGCCGATATGACTAAGCTGGCATTGGTCTGGATCCGCAATGGGGTCAAGGAAAGAAATCTCGATGCTAAACTGATAAACACCGTGCATGATGAAATAGTCATAGAATGTGATGAAAGCATCGCTGAAGAAATGTCTAAAATCATGCGAGATTGCATGATAAAAGCGGGGGAACATTATCTGCACAAAGTACCTGTTGATGTGGAATGTGTAATATCTGACTCGTGGCTAAAGTAGTGATCAATGATGAGTAATCAATGATGAGTAAAAAATCATTGATACAATATACACATCACTTTTTACTCATTACTCTAAAGAAAAGGAAGGATACTCAAATGATGTTAAAACTTGGTTCAACAACACGCCCATGGCATACATGGTCGTACGATCAGTCGTGCAAATCAATTGCTCAAGCAGGATACGAAGAGGTGTCTGTATATTCTAACGCAGGGAAAATACCTGTAACGTCTGCAAGCACTCCGTCAGAGATTGCGGAAACAGTTGCGATTACAAAGAAATATAATCTCGCGCCGAAAATGCTTCTGGGCAGTCCTGCCCTTGATCTAGGCATTGATGACGCTGTTAAAGATTTTATAAAGCTGATTGACGCAACATCCGCGTTAGGCTGTCCCTGGGTGATGAATGGCGGAACTGAAAATGAAGCCTTACACGACAAATATTTTGAGATCATGCGTCAAACGTCGCCTTATGCAGAAAAGAAGGGCATACAAATTCTGCTGAAGCCTCACGGTGGATTAGGATTATCAGGACGTGACCTTGCCCGTGCTGTTGAGAAAGTCAATAATCCAGCTTTCCGTATCTGTTATGACCCCGGTAATGTCATTTACTACACAAAAGGCAAAGTAAGACCGGAGCCTGACGTTGATGATGTGGCTGAATTTGTAACGTTCTGCATTATCAAAGATTGCATCATTAAAGATGACGGTAGTCCCGATGTCTGGGTACTACCGGGCGAAGGTCTTGTAGATTTTCCTGTTGTGCTTGGGAAGCTTGTGAAGGCTGGTTTCTCAGGACCATTGCACGTTGAATGTCTTGGTGGAAGCGAACTTGATGACGTCAATGAGCGTGCATTGAAGACAAGAAAATGGCTTGAAAAGATTCTTGAAAATCTATAATCGTCTTTTCATAAATGTAATCGTTAAGAAATAGCACACGGATTTACGCGGATTTGATCAGTGAAAATCCGTCTACATCAGTGTTTATCTGTGTGCCATTCCTATCTTACTATTTCTTAGAAAATTAGCGTAAATTAGCGGATAAAATACATTATGATCAGATTAGGATTAACTGTATTACTAGAGAATAAATTTGATTTAATTGAAGGGAAATCCGTTGGATTAATCACCAATTCAACTGGTGTCAACGAAAACCTGCAAGATAATATTTCTCTGTTTATTGGCAATCCTAAAATTAAACTAAAAGCAATATTTTCTCCTGAGCATGGGCTATGGGGATCGATGCAGGACGCTATATCTATCCAATCAATTCAGCACGATCAGGTTAAAATCCCTGTTTATAGTCTTTATGGTAAAACTAATAAGCCAACGCCTGAAATGCTTGAAGGAATAGATACCCTGATCTTCGATATTCAGGACGTGGGAGTACGTTTCTACACTTATGTTACCACTATGGCAATGGTGATGCAAGCATCTGCTGAGAATGATATTAACTTCATCGTTTTAGATCGCCCAAACCCCATAAATGGAAATATACTTGAAGGAAACGTCCTTGATCCCGATTTCAGTTCATTTGTTGGATATTTACCGATACTGTTAAGGCATGGAATGACAGTTGGTGAATTGGCAAGGCTTTTTAATGAACATTTCCAGATCGGTGCTAATCTTGATGTTGTAGAGATGGAAGGCTGGAAGCGGGAGATGTGGTTTGATAATACTGGGCTTCAGTGGGTAATGCCTTCACCAAACATGCCGACAGTTGATACCGCAACAGTCTACCCCGGTATGTGCCTTTTTGAGGGAACAAACCTATCCGAAGGGCGTGGCACAACCAGACCCTTTGAGATCATCGGGGCGCCATGGGTTGATGCTCATAAATTGTCAGATGTCCTGAATAATCTATACATCCCCGGGGTAAAATTTCGACCGGTGTATTTTATCCCAACATTTTCAAAATATAAGGATCAGCGATGCGGTGGTGTACAGATACATATTACTGATAGAGATAAATTCATCCTTGTCAAAACTGCCTTGAGTATGATAGAAATTATAAAGCAATTATATCCCGATGAATTTCAATGGATACCGCATTTCGATCTCCTTATGGGAACGGATAAGGTTCGTAATGATCTTTCCAGAGGACAATCGGCAGATGATATTATTATTTCATGGAAAGATGAAATATCGGAGTTTACGAATATCCGATCAAAATACCTTTTCTACTAATGCTTTACTAAGGAATCGTAACTAAATAACTTACCTAATAGGAAACACACCCCCGGCCCCCTCTCAAGATGGGAGTTTAGACTAATTCCCCCTTTACTAAAGGGGGATCAAGGGGTATTTAAAAACGTTATTTTTGTGATTCATTAAAATAATGACGTCAAACGAGATAAAAACAGGTCTTAACACGAGAATATTGGGCAAGGAAGTCATATTTTATACCGAGGCTACTTCCACCAACGACATTGCCCTAGAATTAGCAGACAAAGGAGTAGATGAAGGTACACTTGTAATCGCTGACGATCAGACTATGGGGCGAGGGAGATTAGATCGTAAATGGTTTGCACCTGCTGGAACGAGTATTCTTGCATCTCTAATCCTGCGTCCAAAAATTAGCTTGTCCCAAGTCAATAAAATAGTCCTTATAACAACAATATCAATAGTTTATGCTATACGTAAAGTAACCAATTTGTTAGTATTAATAAAGTGGCCCAACGACATTATAATTAACAGCAAGAAAGTCAGTGGTGTACTTACTGAATCAAGGATAAAAAAGAATTGCCTGGACTTTGTTGTTGTAGGATTTGGGATTAACGTGAATATTCCCAAAGAAAGCTTTCCTGATGAGATAATTGATATAGCTACTTCACTGAGCATCGAGTCAGGGCGTGAAATATCAAGAATTTATGTCTTGCAGGAGACACTTCGACAGATTGAGTCACTTTATCTGAGACTGAATGATGATAGCTTTCTGGATGAATGGAAAAGTCTTTCAGCTACCATAAGCCGTCAATTGCGGATAGAATATCCTGATGGTACACGAACAGGACTTGCTGTAGATATAGATGAGAATGGTGCGCTGATCGTAAAATTAGATACAGGTGAAACACAGTATATTATGAATGACGACATACTCAAAGTAGGTTGGGTTGAGGAACGAAACCCAACATAATGTTATCCAACTTAAAGGAAGATACAATAGAAAAAATGGCGCCATTGAGGAAATCAAAACAATCAACGGAAATGAAACACTCAGCATCTCTTAACATTAGAGAAAATATCAGTTTAGAAGAACAACTACAATTATCGCAGTTTTCAATAAATCATACGTATGATTCAGTATTCTGGATAGATGCAAGTGGACGGTTTATTTACGTTAATGAAACGGCGTGTATTAAACTAGGTTATTCCAGAGCCGAATTACTTAATATGTCAGTATATGATATAAATCCTGATTTTCCTGCTGATAAATGGGATGTATGCTGGCAAAAGCTCAAGGAAATAGGTTCCGTTACACAAGAATCACGTAATCGTACCAAAGATGGGAGTATCAACCTTATAGAATTTACAGCAAATTATCTATGCTTTTATGGCAAAGAGTTAATCTTCGCTTTTGTCCGAGACATAACAGAATATAAACGATCTGAGAAATTAAATCGAGTTTTGATTGAACTTGGAGTTACTCTCAATACAGGGATTGAATTTATCGAGGCACTACCCATCTGTCTTGATGCGGCAATAAGTGTCTCAGAAATGGATTGCGGGGGGGTATATTTAATAAGCGAAAAGACTGGTGATGCAGAGCTTGTGTATCATAATGGACTTTCCGATGAGTTTATTAAAGGACTATCTGATTATAAAGTCGAATCAGATAAAGTGGCCCTGATTATGGCAGGTAATTCAACCTGTATGAATTACGAAGAATTATTCACAAAAAAACAGAATATATTTATCAAAGAGGGATTGAAATCTGTTGTGGCAATTCCAATATTACACGAGGGAAAGATAAATGCCTGCCTTAACGTTGGTTCACATACAATTGAAAGTATTCCAAAGTTTGCTCTTAATGCGTTAGAGGCAATAGCTACACAGATTGGTAGTACTATTGCAAAGTTAAAGGCAGAAAATGCTTTAATAAAGAGCGAGGAGAAGTACCGAACACTAATCGAGAATAGCTGGGACGCTTTCGAGCTTATAGATGTTGAAGGGAACGTTTTATACACCAGTCCAGCCGCTACAAAGTTTTCTGGTTATACCGTTCAAGAAATGATCGGCAGAAATGTTATCAACAAGATGATTCCCGAATACAGAGATTATGCGCAACAGATAATTAATGATCTTGTTACAAAACCCGGTCATATAGCTAATATGCAGTTATGCGCCCAACACAAAGATGGGTCATTGAAATGGCTTGAAGGCGTATGCACAAATCTTCTAAATGAACCAAGCATCCGGGCTATCGTAGTCAATTATCGAGATGTCACTGAACGCAAAGAAGCAATTGACGCATTAAGAGAATCAGAGGAAAAATACCGTCTGTTAATAGAAAACGCTAACGAAGGCATCGGTGTAATTCAGGATGGAGTTATAAAATTCGTAAATCCTAAAATTATAGAGATTACAGGCTATACAAAAAATGAGCTAGTAGATAGAAGGTATATTTTTCTGATTCACCCGGATGACAAAGAGAATTTCCTTGAAGTCCAACAAAAAAGGAATAAAAAAGAAAGTGTTTACGAACCAGTTCTTTATAGAATCATAACTAAGGATGGAAATATAAAGTGGATAGAATCAACAGGAGTTTTGATTAATTGGGAGGAAAGCACGGCTGTCTTAGTTTTTGTTAATGACGTTACAGATAAAAGAAAAATGGAAGAAACTCTTCTAAGAATGCAGAAACTTGAGTCCATTGGTACTCTTGCAGGTGGAATCGCCCATGACTTTAATAACATTCTGACTGGAATACTGGGTAATATATCCCTTGCAGAGATGTTTATTGATCAAAAAGAGAAGTCTCTCGAAAGATTGGTAGAAGCTGAAAGGTCTGCCTCTCAAGCGAAGGAACTGACGTCACAGTTATTGACTTTCTCAAAGGGCGGCGCCCCAATCTTGAAAACTGCCTCAATCGCCGATATTCTAAGGGAATCTGTTGGCTTTGCATTGAGTGGTTCAAAATCTACACATAAATTTTTCTTTCCTGATGACCTATGGACGGTTGTGATTGACGAATTGCAGATGAATCAAGTTATAAATAACATAGTTATAAATGCCGATCAGGCAATGCCTCAAGGTGGAATGATCAAAATTAGTGCAAAGAACATGATGGTAGAGGAGAATGACATTCCGCCATTGGAAGCCGGGCATTACGTGAGAGTATCTATTGAAGATCAGGGAATTGGAATACCTGAAGAATATCTGTCTAAAATATTCGACCCATATTTCTCAACTAAGCAGAAAGGTAGCGGTCTTGGGCTTGCTATTACATACTCTATCATAAATAGGCACAATGGACATATTACGGTAGAATCTCAGCTAGGTGTTGGTACAAAATTCCATTTTTACGTTCCAGCTTCACCGGGTCAGAAAATAGTAAAAAAAGAAGAGCCTAATGATAAAGCCATTCAGGCAAAAGGCAAAATACTAGTCATGGATGATGCAGAGGTGATCAGGGATATACTATCTCAGATGCTAACCAAAATCGGCTATGAAGTCATTACAACGGCTGATGGTGGAGAGGCTATTGAATCATTTATAAAAGCAAAGGAATCAGGTTTTCCTTTTGATGCAGTCATTATGGACCTGACTATACCCGGTAAGATAGGGGGAATTGAAGCTATAGCAAAACTTAGAGAGATCGACCCCGATGTTAAAGCGATAGTATCAAGTGGATACTCCAACGATCCAGTGATGTCAAATTTCAAAGAATATGGGTTCACAGGGGTGATCGCTAAACCTTATAGACCGCAAGAATTGCGTGAAATATTACAAAGTATATTAGAAAAATAGATCCGTTAACAGTCAACCGAATTAATTAGTTAGGTTTGTAGTATAATTAGCGGTCTGATTGACGGATTTCGTATTTGAAAGCAGGCTTTGTATCTAGTAAAAGGTGCAGAAGCCCATTATTCCAGCGCGCTTTTGGCCTTCCAATTACAGACCCATCTTCAGCATAAGCGATCACGTCAATGTCATGCTTATCGTCCATTCCTGCAAGCGATGGATCGAAGGCAAATTCTTTACATTGAGTAGTTGGAATGACCCACCACTTGCCATAATCTTTTTTTAGCACAGCACTTCCATCAAGTGCTATTTTTTCGAGAGATATAAACCCTCCACGACTATCGGCATAGTATTGATCCGTACCAAAACAGCAATCTACTCGCTGTTTATTTTTACCATCAACAGTAATAATCGCAGAGTATGCAAGAAGTCCGTCTCTTTTTCGTGATACAACGTAACCCCATTTTGGAAGCTCAAACTTATATCCCGCCGTTTTTACGATCCATGGGTCGTCAGAGGAATTTACCCATACCATAGTGCCATTTTTATATACTACATGCACCCGACTTGTATCTGGTTCAGTTCCGTAAGCGAGTGCCTGAGATGTAGTCATCATCTTTCCATCACGCTCATACTCGATCTTCTTTACAGGCTCAAGCGTATATCTTTTCTGTATCTCCTGGATCATGTAGTATATTTTCAATGCGCCAGCCGCATCTCTCCAATCCATGAAGCCTATGTGTCCATAAGCCAGTGTTGTAGCAATAAACTGATCAAGATCCCAGGGAGTTCCTCTGAAAAACATATCTGGTGCGCCCATGCCTGCATCCATGTTAAGCGGGTGCATTTTCAGCAGATCGAAGTCAACCATAAAAGGTTCCTTCGGTGGTTCAGGGCTGATTATCTGCGCATAGTTGCCGTCAGTAAGCCCAACATACCACCAGTGGTTATTTCCTTCAGAATATACAGGTCCCTTGTGAGCAAACTTCTCATTATAAAGTAACCGTCCAAAACACTCGAAAGTCCTTCGGAATGTACCAGCACCAGGGACACGATAATCGTAATCCACTCTTGAAAATGGGCTTACAGCAGTATGAACATCGCAGTAGCTATGGTTTTCGCCAAACTTTGCCTGTATCTGCGGGGCAAGCTTTGCTTCCATCTCAACCGCTATCATAGGTTTCGGCGCATAACACCGCATCCATGCCCTTTGCCAATCGCCATTGGGCAGACGGTTGACCCAATCCTCATTCCAATACTTGTTGACAGGAGCATAGTCGGTATAATTGGTATATAAACCTATTCGCCAACCAAGTGCCTTGATGTCGGATACAAACTTTTTCAGCGCTTCGTCACCGCCGCGATTTGGCGCCGCTTCCAGACGAAAAGTAAAGCTCTCACCGGCGTCACGCCATGAATCTTCATGGAAACGTACGCTGATTTTCTCACAGCCATAGTTACGAAATCTCTGCGCATCTTCAAGTTCTGCCTGACTCTGACCGGTGAACCTTACACGCCACAACCGATCCCCTTGCTCCTTTTTCATCGGTGACTTGGGATTCGGTATAGTCGGCAATACTTCCTGAAAATCTGGAGAGACGTTGATGAATAGCCGCTCACGAACTCGATTACGGTTGCCGTCAGTCTTTGGGATATACTGCGCTCCCCCGTTATAGACAGCCCAATTATCACCAAGTTCCGCCCCGCCATAAAGCACAGAAGCATCGGATACAAACCAGTCAAATTGAGTAAAGAAGAACAATCCGTCAGCATAAAGCACCCGTGGATCGTTTCCGCCGTAGGTCAGATACGGGATTTTGAATAATTTGCCTTTGCTTATATCATCAGCACGACCAAGAGAAACTCGCTCAATGACTGGATCACGGGCATATATCTCCACAATGAGTGACTTCTGTGAGATACGGACATGGTACTCTATCTCAGTTGATATGTCATCACATTGGAATTGCCAGACTGATTTGACTACACTTTCTGATAGCTTAATTTCTTTCAAGGTTCGTTTTACAGAAAGGTCATTAGGCGCAGTATTGCCTTTTGAAGTAGCGAATTGTATACCACCGCCAGAGCAAGGTTTCATGGCAACATTCTTATATCTAAGCTCAATATCATTTAAATTTCCACTAGCAGGGGTATATCGGTATTCAATAGTAGCGTCGCTTCCAATATACGATAATCTTATCGTATTTCCGTCCTGATGGATAGAATTCTTGAAATCAGTGACTTTGTTTGTTGGAAGAATGGTTTCTGGTCTAGTCGGAAGAGGTAATTTATCTGGAAATGGCTCAAATGTCAGTGGTTTAAGTTCCTCTTTGTAGAAATAGCAGGGGCCAAGATAAAAGATTCGCTTATCTTTATTGTTCGCATTCGTTAATCGGAAACCTATGAATTTTACAGGGCGCTGAATATCAGTATGCAGACGGCAATTCATGAGAAACCAATATTGATAGTCTATTGTACCCATCGGCATCTCAAATTCTTTATCGGCAGAATCTTTAAGCACTATTGATACACGCAAGAAAGGGTTAGTCGGGTCATACGCCCATCCCCAGCCATTTCCATAATTCCAGAAATTTATGCTATCCCATGGATCTGATATGGTAATAGGCTTTTCTGGTCTAACAAGCAGTGATGGATTATCGCCTTTGCCAACGTATACGAGTTTAGCACAGGTGTCACGATAGAGTTTCTGTTCCTGCGTTAGATAAAGCCATCCCTCTGCGTTACTGCCTTCGACCCGCCAGCCTGATATGTCTTTGAAGTCAATTAATGGTATGCGCTCCTCTTTGCGCCCTTCCATCTCATAAGGCTTTTCACCAACTGGACCCGGGTTCGGATCATTATTTTCTGCTTTATGAACGATCAATTCAGCCATTTCCGACCTCCCTTGTACATAAGCGGACAAAAGTACTATCAACACTGAAACTACAATGATTTTTGACATTATAATTATTGGTCAACTAACACAAATACTGGATTATATTTTTTCTCTTTTGCTAACATACCTAACTTGACAATGTTAAGGATCCATAATTAAATAACTTCCCGATTTGGAACTACCACATAGTTCCACTTGGGCAAAAACTGATCAAACTTGATGGACATATTCTCTTTAATGTTTTCTTTGAATCCTGAACTTGCTTTACGTCCT
>Ga0315282_10003879_pt1 | contig 26534 bp, 33 predicted proteins | sample YL17G07_20_MG_FD_203693 | JGI IMG/M metagenome (GOLD analysis project Ga0315282, IMG submission 203693) | Sediment microbial communities from Yellowstone Lake, YNP, Wyoming, USA - YL17G07_20 | ecosystem: Environmental > Aquatic > Freshwater > Lake > Sediment | place: USA: Wyoming | collected... | reverse complement strand
ATCTCACCAAATTAATTCAGGATGGGATGATAGTCTTAAAAAGAATAAAAGTACCTCTATATAGCAGTAAGTTCTCACGAAAGGATTACACAATCCATCAACACCTACTTTACCTCTGCATCAAAGAAATCCAACAACAAAGCTACCGAGACTGCAGAGATTTCTTCGACGAGTTCAACCAACTTCAAGAAGCACTTGGATTAACCAAAGTACCGCATTTCACCACACCCCAGAAATGTCTCCAACGGTTTCCGCCACGATGGTATAAAATGCTCCTAAGACAATTAACTTGCCTGGTCAAGTCACGAGCCAGTGCCGTAATCGACGGCACTGGGCTCATGCAAACCCAAGCAAGTTTTTCCTACATCAAAAGAATAGGACGAAAAATCAAACGACGTGATTTTTTCAAGATCATCATTGTCATCGATCCGGACGATGGATTCATCCTCTCCTACAAAGGCGTCCAGGGGAATCGCCATGAATCACCCTGGTTCATCCCCTTACTCGATGACATCAAAATACCACTCGATGACGTTTGTAGCGACAAGGGCTTCGACTCAGAGAAAAACCAACGATATGTGATGATGAAGCGGAAGGCACACTCCTATGTGGATGTTCGAGGTATACCGAAACGTGGACGATACAGAAAACAGGTGTACAGGAGAAAACAACAGGATCCTGACCAATGGAAAACACGATACAAACAGATGAGAAACTCCATTGAATCAAAAAATGCCAGTGTGAAACATCGATTTGGCGATTTCATCCCTGGAAAAAACATCCATAACCGCCGACGATATCTTGCTATCCGCATCTTTGCAGCAAATCTCATTACAATGCAGAAATCAAGAAATCCTCTTTTTTTAATTTATTTAATTATCGAGGATTTCTACACCCCCGCGGGTTCAAAAAACTTATATATGGCAGAGCATCATTGTAGTTATGGGGATTTTGTTCATATGAAGAATACATCGCCGCCACACAGAGCGCGTCTTATTTTTATCGGCACATCGATATTCATGCTGCTTGTCGCTATTCCATTTTCCGGTGCAGCAGAGAATCAAGGATTATTGTCACCTTCATCGGAAGCGTACCATTATCATACCTATCAAGAGATGACGGATCTCTTCCATTCATTGCAGGCGAACCACTCCGACATTATGTCCGTTTCCTCTATTGGGAAGACCTATGAGGGGCGAGACATCTGGATGGTGAAACTATCAGATGACGTCCAACAAGAGGAAAACGAACCGGGCGTCTTGTTCATGGGGGCGCATCACGGCAACGAAAAACCAGGATTCGAAGTACTTATTTTCTTTATCGAGTATATGGTCGATCACTATACCAATGAAAGCACACCAGAAGTGCGAAATGCGATTAATGACACACAAATCTATATTATCCCCATGGTGAACCCTGATGGCGTGGAGGCGGATACGCGGAAGAACTGCGCTCCGAATCATGGCCCACTGGGTTTTCGTAGTGACATCACCTCGTACGGCGTGAATTTAAACCGGAACTATGCGGATAACTGGTTTCTGTATTATCTCTTTCCGCTCCAGTATAGCCTTCCCTTTGTTTTCCCTGATTCCAGCATGAATTATCGAGGGCCATACCCGTTCTCTGAAAACGAGACGCGTGCAGTAAAAAATTTTGCAGATACACATAACCTTTCGATTTCTATTTCCTATCACTCCTACGGGCAAATCATCATGTATCCGTGGATGCATACGACGAAACAAACACCCGATGAGCCGATCTTTCGATCTGTGGGTGAGAACATCTCACAAATAAATCAGTATTCCCTGTACGTGAAACAAAAGCGTATTATCAACCGAATGGGTGGCACGCTTGGGACCTCTGAAAATTGGTTGTACCGAGCTCATGGCATCATCGCGTTTACCATAGAGCTGTGTACGCAACGTGCGCCGACCGATCCACAAACCGTGTATAAAGTCTGTAGCACGGAAACCCAAGTTCATTTGTATCTGTGTCAACGGGCGCAAAGTATTGCGGCTGAGAAACGTGCATTGAAGACCACAGGATAAAAATTTTTTGTTTGCAATCTTTCTGTCTTTGTTAGAATTTTTTTTTATAAAACTATAAAAAACTTATGAATATATCCGTGTCTGAAAATGAAATTTTTTGAAATAGAATGAGAGAATGGGGATTTTAGTGAGGTGGTGAGGAGATGTGTTTAAAAAGACTATTGCCCCCATTCTCTATTCATATATATTAATTAAACAAGTATATAAATTTTATTATATAATATTTTTTTTCTTTTTAAGGCCTCCGGGATGATGATAAAAAAAGGAAAAAATGACAGGATGTACTATATCATTTACGGCAGTCTGAGGTCTTGAACAAGTTGAGATAAAATTGCTTGGATAATCACGGAAAAGCATCCATTGATATTCAGACAAGTGATCAACGTAGCTGTCGCCACAATGACCCCAATGGCAACTGCAATGGGAAGCAACACAATAATCCCGATAAGACAACCTAACAAGCTGGACGTGTCCAACCCAAGAGGTCGAGGACCATTTATCGGTAAAACCACATTGACATTTTTCAGTTGATATTTTAGAAGATCCGGGTTTTCTGTTACTTTAGATAAATACAGCTCAACTTGTGAAACACTCAACCCGTTCTCCTGAAAAAGACTGATGATCTTGGGAGATGATGCAATTTTCTCGAAGAGTTTCTTGATCAATGTCGGGTTGTTATTAATGAGTGTAAATGCCTGTTCAAGCTGTTCTTGTAGTATTGTTTGAGTTGGAGGGAAAATATCTAAAAATGTTCCTTTTCCAAGGTAGTTATTATGGATTTTTTGAATAGTTTTCTGATTTGTTGATTGTGCGGTTCGCACTGCAAACAACGGTGATTCAATAGTCTTCATCTGAGATTGCGATGCGGTATATCCAATTACGGATGATAGTGATGCTAGGAGGAGGAGCACCGTAGCAGCAGAACAAATTATTCCGGTAATTTTCTTCATAACAGACCCTTTCCGAATATTCCCTTGTATTATATGTTCCTCAAGTATAAAAATATATTCCAAAGGAATGACAAAAAAGGATGTAAAAACAGAATATTTATATTAAAAGGAATAAAAGAGGAGGAGGAACCTCCCTACTTTATTGGTGTCCACAACGCTTTCCCAAGCGGTAGGACACGTTTCCCGGCCATGGTATTTAGTAAGATCGCTGCGGCGCCATAAAATGAGAACACCGAAGTGAGCAACAGGAATAATCCTGCTGGAAGCGATGTGATCCCGAGGAGGTAATGAGGGATAAGCGATACGACCGCAAGATCGACCATGACAAGAATCACGAAGAATGTTTTATTGGTCATTATCGATACTACCGTGCCGATAAGACTAAAAACGAGGATTCCAACGAGCCCGAACGCGTAATGGGTGATGTCGATTTGGGCGCTTGTGAAATAGATGACGACCAAGGTCAATGCAATGGAGTACATCGTCATCGCGTACACAGAGAACACGGTCGCGCCAAAGGTATTGTTCCGTTTGAACTCCATTAGTCCCGCGATGAGTTGTGCAGTCGCACCAAAGAACAACACCCAGGGGATCATCAGTGATCGTGTGATGCTTGACGCCATTTTAAGATCAGTCGACGCGAGCACGAGGGCGGCAATCGCTAGGCCAATTAACCCAAGTGCAGCAGGTTCAGCCACCGGCATTCCTTTTCCTGTTGTTTCAGTAGATGATACTACTTTTTCCTCGTTGGAATTTTGTTCTTTTTTTTGCGCCATGTTATTTTCACTTCTCCCAATAACGTTTTTCTACACTTGGAGGTTGTTCCCCTTTTTTGTATGTGCCGCCCCAGATATTCAGACCTTTTTTTTCATCGGCATCAATCGTCTCCTGTAGCATCTTTAACATTCTCGAGTCGGTAAACCCGAGTTGTTTCATTTTCTGAGGCGTCGGGATGCCATTTGGTGTCCATCCTCGTCGGTAGTACACCCCGTCAGTCAATTTTTCGTACTGATCACGTCGATGATTATAGAGGATTTTCATTTTTTCTTTCACGGTCATTTTGTCAACATCGTTTTGTGGCAGTCCGAGTTTTTCAACGAGTTGTTTATCGTAGCGCTCTTTTCTGGACACGTATTCCATCTCGGTGACTGGTCCCATGGACCGGAAGGGGATCCAATCGTCTTTCCGTCGGCCTCGTCCAAGCCAGACGTTCATAGCCCGCTGCCAGTTATAGCACCGCTCACTTTGCAGGATAAGATCTTCTTTGGTAACGTTCCATCCTGTGACCGCGTTTTGCAGATCAACATAGTTTTGGACATGTTCTGGTACTTTATTTGGCTCTGGTGTCTCTGCGTTGTTCGCTGGTTCGATATCATTCCAGGGAAGTTTACATAACCCGTTTAACCCAAACCAGGTTCGCCACATCGGGAAATAATGGAGTGCCTCCGCCTTCATTTCAAACGTGGGAATCGCGTTGTTGACCATGTCCATAAAAATCAGCCATGCCTCGTCATGCTGTGGTCCTTTGAGCGTGAGGCCATAGCCCCCCTGCATCGCGAGCGACTCCTTGGTAACGTACTCTGAATATTCAAGTCCTTTCGATTCCATGCCTGCGTCCTCGACGAGTTGTTTGTCACCCCAACCATTTTTAATGATCCAATCTTTCACCCGTCTCACACCTTTGGATGCGACCGCTAAGAACTCTCCTTTGTCTCCTTTTGCCATGCGGTGGAGGAACTCAAGGACTGCATCCGCATTGCCAAACCACAGTTCGAGACCGTCACACCGTTCTTTATTGAGAATCCCATATTCGTACATTTCCATATAAAACGCCAAGGAGGTTCCAGTGGAGATGGTATCAATCCCGTAGGTGTCACAGTAGAAGTTAAACTCAAGGATCCAAAGCGGGTCCCAGATGCTCATGTTTGAACTGGCGCCAATGGTCTCGTACTCGGGTCCGTCAACCGTGACTTTTTCCCCTTTGTACGGCCCGGTCATGACGGTAAAACCGTCCACGGTTTTTGAGCAGGCGAGCGTGCAGCCGTGCCAGCATCCATCGGGGATGACTTTTGTGAAATGCTCGTAGAATTTCGGTGAGTAGATCTTCGATGCCTTCGGGAAACTTCCGAATCGATAGTTCTCTGTTGGTAAAAGGTCGTAGGCATCCATGATTTCAACAAGATGACCGGTTCCGACCGCACGCATGTTGCATTGATACCGATCTAAGTCACGGATTTCTTTGTGAAGTTTTGTGCCAACCGCTACTACCTTCGCTGGGTCAGCAGGATGATTCGAGAGCCCCCCGATGTTTTCGACCTTGACGACTATAGCCTTGAGTCTTTTATTCCTGAATACCGTTCCGAGGCCTCCGCGCCCCGCTTGTTTGATACGCGGGACCTTTCGTCTGATATCGTAAAAGGAGAAATTAAGACAGCCCCAGTAGCTATGATCTGCGGCGAGCCCGGAGGAGACCACGGAGACTTTTTGCCGACATTTATCAGTATCCTTGGTCGCGTACATATGGGTTAGTTGTATATCAAGAAGGTGCGTATTGATTTCTTCTATGGGTGCGGTTTCAACGGTTATAGTCCCTTTTTCACCGTCGATGATGATAATAACATCTTCCTTTGCTTTTCCTTGAATTTCGAGGGCGTCGAATCCAGCGAACTTAAGGTACGGTCCGAAGAACCCACCGACATTACAATCACAGATGATGTTCGTCGACGGTGAAATGCTCAGACATAATGATTTGCCGGAGCCAGGGTACTGCGTGGTGCCGCAGAGCGGCCCAGTCGTGATAAGAAGCTCGTTTTCATCGCTATCCCATCGTGTGGTTGGTTTTATCGAGTCCCAGAGGAGTTTCAGCCCAAATCCTCTCCCGCCCGTGAATTTCTTTTTCATGTCCTCAGTGACGGGTTTTTCTTTAATCACCCCCGTGGTGAGGTTGATGTACAATGTCCGGTTTGCGAAGCCTTTAATGACCTCAGTTTTTTTGAAAGAATAGGTGTTTTTTATTTTGTGGGCAGCCTTGAGTTTTTCCAGATCCCAAGTGTGGTCTGTGTTCCCGGTTTTATATTCCTCTATGGGTATCTGGCCTTCGACCATGGCTACGCCCCCTGCTTGTGGTACACGACCTGTTTGATTTTTGCTATTGGTACTTCAACGAGTTCTAAAGCGTTCTTGGGGCATGCGCGTACGCATGAGCCACAGGAGATACATTTGAATGGCTCGACGCGGGCATCCGATTTCCGCATCGCACCGATTGGGCAAAAGGCGACGCATGCTTGGCAGCCGATGCAGGTATCTTTGTCAAGCCAGACGATACCATTTTTTCTGCGGGCGAGTGCGCCAACCGGGCACATGTCAAGACACAGGCCTCGTTGATCACAGGCATGCATACTATATCCGTTGACGGTTTTTGTGATATGGATCGCTGATTTATCGCCGCTTTCCTTGGTTTTGAAATGAACCATGGAGCATGCTTTTTCGCAGTCGAGGCATCCGCTGCATTTTTCAGGATAAAATTTCAGGATTTTTACCGTTGTAGGTTTCTCCATTGGCTATCCCCTCTAGAGCCATACGATGATGATGGTGTTCGTTAGAACAACGAGCCAGCAGAGCGTCGAGACGCCGATGGTAATTGGATAATAGAGCCGGTCTTTTACCGTGATATCAAGTTTTTTCATCGTAATAACAGCAGGTACTGTGACTGTTCCAATGAGGGCTGCAAGAAGTCCACTTGCAAGGATCTGCGGGATGAAAGCGACAAGGTTTTCGAGGTAGAATCCTGCAGTGGAAAACACTGGTGTGAGAATCTGGGTGATGATGTACCCGCCGGTATAAACTATGTACGACGTGGTTATCCCAATACACACTTGGTTGACGAGTGAATGTGTTTTTTTCAGATCAAGTGAGAAACCAGTCCAGATGAGGTCGAAGAGAATTCCTTCTGCTATGATTGCGATCGCTGAGCACAGAAAGCAACCGCCAAAGGGGTTGAACAGCCGGAGTGTTCCTGCGACAAGTCCCATACCTGTCTGCATCCCTGGTTGTCTAAAGGTGATTCTGCTGAGGGTCATCAGACCAATGGCAAAGATACCGGTCATCAACGCACCTGCAGGAAGATTTGCATCACGCAAGAGGGAACCGATCATGCATTCCGCAAAACCCCAGAGGGACCCAAAAACAAGGACTGCCGCGATGAGTTTCATGTTTTTCATGGGTTATTTCACCTCGATGGTGACGACATCTTTAACACGAAATGCTTTTGGTAAATCTGAAAAAATTGACTGCCGGTCTTTGGTGAGTAAGCCATTTTTCATGTTCTCCCAGACGACGGTTTTTTGATAGCCGTCCGCACCGATGATTGTATAGGTATGATTCTCCGGGTTTTTTACTCCGATTTTCATGACGAGGTCGTCTAACGCGATGCCTGAGAATTTGAGATCAGGAAATGCTCGAGGTATCGTGAACGAGAACACCTGGTCGATCGTATAGTGCTGCCCATTGACAAGGATTGTATCAGTGCTAGCCTGTGTTGTGGAGACGTAGAGTGATGAGCTGCTTGCAACCGCGAGTATGACGAGTGCGACGATGGGTATAATTCGGTCCTTCCCCATAGGTATCGATGTCACGCATGTCAAGGTGGATATTTAAAAATTAGCTTTTGAATACTGATGAGTGATCAACGGTCTTTCCGTTATTTATTATGCTATTCTTTGTTAATAAATAGGATATAATAAATTCCCTTACAGAGACAACCAACTGACCACCGTATTCTACCTAGATGTGGAAAAGCCGAGTTGAGGCTTGGTTAGAAAATAATTAGGGAAAATACCTGATGATTATATCCCGCTGCCCGCAACCCCTTGTTCCGTATCTTTGTCGCAATCTTCCGAAGAAGTTCTTCATCGTTCGGGCGCCATTGAATCCGTTCAAGAAGCGCGTACGATATCTCAGTATTCACATTATCAAGTGGCCATTTCACACCTCTGCGATACGCGTCAAGAAAATGTTGGCACAACTGGAACTTCTCATCGGTAAACATCGGGTCCGTACTCAAAATCGATGCGCACATCCCCGCGACGTCCTCCACTGGTTTGCCCGCGCGCGCCTCCTCGAAATCAACGCCATAAATATGATCTTTTGAGAGGATAAAATTCCGAAGACTCGCATCACCACGAATGCAAAAGCCATCCTCTGATTTAAATGTCGCGTGAAACCTCCCAAGCCAATCAGCGAGACGCTCGACCACCTGTTTTTTTTCCTCAAACGACACCTTCTTATCATTGATGATATCACAAACGTTTGTGCCGACAATATAACTCATCACAAGCACATGATTATCCGTGTCCTTTTCGAGTGGTAATGGCATCAAGAGTTGTAAGGATCCTTTCTTGAGGATTGAATACTCGGTGTCCATGTTTTTCTTTAACCCTGGTACGTACCATTTTAAAATACGAGCCTGCCCATTGAGAACAACATATCCAACTGTGTTTTTCTTGCTTTCAAAACGTTTCTGTAGCAGCGCGGGTTTGTATTTCTCAACAGTGCTGATTAAATCTTCGATAGGTCGCATTCTTCACCAATTATAAATCTAAATAAAGTACTAAAGATTGTGATTGTAGCATTAGTGTTTTTACTTTCTTTCGTTTTTCAGATAAGGCTTAGAGGTATTATGAAATAGCTCGCTCTGAAGTGACTTGTATGGCCTCGACGTATTTCCACCATAACCCGGAGGAGGAAATCGAACCTTGGTCATTGAGAAACACAATTTTTAACCTCCCGTCCTTTGATATATTGAAATACTCACCCTCGTATTTGTACGCAAGCACCATGGTGAGACCTCCATGACCTATCGGACTTGCGTCAGATGCATTCATAGGGTCGTAGGTGTCGACACCTCCAAGGATCATACTATGGTTGAAGGTTCTATTACTGCCGTCACTTGAAAACACGACAATACTATAATTATTTGGAACGCCACTAAGGGAACTGATAAGTGACTGAATCCGAACGCCGGTGTAGTTGCCTTGTCCTTTTATCGCAGGAAAGCTCGTTCGGTACCCTCCCTTCGCGGTGAAGGAGTCAAGCGATTCCAGTTGAGCAAGGGTGTAATTCGTCTGGTGGCCGTTGACCGTCACCGTGAGAATTGAAGTACCAGGCTGGGGAGTTTCATTTGTTGGGGTGGTCTGTTTCGGCAGATTCACATAAATGAAAACACCAAGAGCGACAATGATTGCGACGACCAACATAGCTGCGATGATTTTGTTTTTATTCGTTACCATAGGCACCCTTCAACAACCTTCCTTTTTTAAACATTTTCTAATAACTCAGTATCCTTCACTATCCGGGTTGTGAGATAAATCCCAAAAAGAATGATCCCGCCTCCAAGGAACGTGTACCAAGAAGGCTCTTGATGAATCCAGGGAGCAACATAGGCAAGTAACGACGAACCAATCGGCTCACCAAGCAACGCAACCGATGCAACAGACGCACGAATGTACCCAAGCGACCAGTTGTACAAAGTATGACCAAAGATGCCGGAGATACACGCCATAAGAAGAATGATTCCGTAATCTTCGAACCGCAGGTTATACACCGGTGCGTTAAATACTAAACAAATGAAGAACAAGGTAATAGTACCGGCAGCGTAAACGACGAACGCATAAGAAAACACCGAGATGTTTTTCCTGATTTTCCGACCCCCAAGGATATACAATCCTGCAGCCACACCACCAAGAATTGCGAGGATGTTTCCTTCCAAAGTATCCAAGCCAAGGACAGAAAACCCATAATTCCCAAGGACAAGAACGATAACACCTGCTAAGGAGATAGCGATCCCTGCGGCATTCACCCAGGAGAGTCGCTCCTTCAGGAAATAAAACGCTACGGGAGCAACTAAGACAGGATGGGCAGTGACGAGAATCACGGAGCTTGCTACCGATGTTTTCGTAAGGGACGTTATCCAGAATGCAAAATGTGCTCCGAGAATTACCCCGATCAAAATCATTAGAAGAAATGGCGAGCGTGGAATATTGCGTAGTTCATCGCGTGTTTTTTTCCTAAAAAGAACTAGAGGTACCACAAGAAGGGTGGTGAAAAAAAGTCGATAGAACGCGATGCTTAATGGGGGAGACGTACAGGAGAGAATGAAGATTGAGGCGAAGGATACAGCGATTATTGAGATGATGAGTGCACTATATTGGTTATCCATTTAGAGGCGATAACCGACTCCCTTGCTATTTGTTTTTCTCTCTATTCATTCAAGGTTGCTTACGAGGCAGTGCAAAATGGTTTAGAATAATTCAGGAGAAGGATAATTCCAAAGAGTAAGGAAATCGTGCCAAGTAACGCAAACGGCATCCATATTCCATATAGATCAGAAAGTACACCGCTGAAAAATGAAAGCACGGTAGATCCACCGGTTTGGATCGTGAACGTGACGCCAAACGTCCAGCCCTCATTGGCCTCATGGGTGACCTCAGAGACAAACGAAAATAATGCTGGATAGGTGAGAAAGACCGCGATTCCTAACAGAATCAGCACTGGGACAATCACAAAGATGCTCGTGAAATAAGAAAGTAAAAACCCCATAAATCCAATCATGAAGTACGAAACCAGGAGGACTTTTTTTCTGTCGATCCTCTTCCGGATCCTCCCGTAGGAGAGCGATGAGATACTTCCAACCCCAGTCCACATCGCAACAAGAAGACCGATCAAAGGCAAGGGGATGGATGTACGCGCATTTAAAAGAAGTGGTAGGTACGTAATCACAATACCCCAAGAGGCACCACTAATCACGAATGCTGGAACAAGAATTTTAATTTTTTTGAGCAGGCGCCATGCATCCACTGTCGTTTCATGGAGGGTTTCTCTTTTCTTTTCCTTAGGAACGATTATCCAGTGGTGCTCAAGCTTTCGCGTCAGCATAATACAGATGACAAGTCCACCAATGCCAAAGATTGCCCATAGCGATAAGGGAACGCCCCATCCCCAGACTGCGGTGAGAGACAGGGTTGTGGCGATCGCAAGAAAGGTTCCGATGTCAGCGGACCCGCTTTGAATACCCATGGCCCAGTCGAGCCGGTTTTTCTTATAGGTCCGTGAGATCCATCCAACGCCAATCGGATGGAAAAAACTTGTCGCAAACCGGAGGACCAGCATAAAAAGAATTAACGTAAGGAAACTTTGACTAAAGGTGAGAAGAAGCATTGATACTCCTGTGAGAAACATCCCGGTCAACAAGAAGGAATTGACGTTTTTTCCGTCTGCTATCCTCCCGAAAACCAATTGCCCGATGAGCGTAATAAAAAGCCCACCACCAGTGATAATCCCAACCTGAGTGTAGGAAAGATGAAACAATTCCTTAAACACAGGGAAAAGCACGGAGACCGCTGCGATTGAACCGTCATTCAACGCATGAATAATGCCGACAGTCGAAAGAATCCTTCCCCGTTCGTTCATACTCTGACCGCAGGATAACAATAAAACCGTTATATGCCTTACTCCAAGAGAACTATCAATTTCACGATCCAGGGAATCGTAAAACATAAACGATGTAATGCCTTATCACCCAGTATGTTAGACCCGACTGTACTTGGTGTATATGGAAGCTCGGACACCGGTAAAACAACCCTTGTTGTCGACCTTGTAAAACGCCTTACAAGTGAAGGACTGAAGGTTGCGACCGTAAAACGGACGAACAAACCAATCTCTTTGGATACTGAAATGAAAGACACATGGCGGCATCATAAGGCAGGCGCGGCACTAACCGTTTTTTCCTCAGTACTTGAAACTGATTTTCTGGTAAATAAACCGATGACCACGTTTGAGATGGTCCAGCGCATCACTGACTTTGATTATTACGATGTCGTTCTTATTGAAGGCGCAGATGATCCACACATCAAAAAAATACAAGTGGGAACGGGCAGTGAACGAGACAACACGATTTGTCGTTATGAAAACAACATCGATGAGGTTTTCAGAATAATTAAGGATGAAGTTGAAAAGAAAAGCCGGCTGCAGAAATTACGAATAACTGTGAACGGAAAAAATATCCCACTGACAGAGTTTCCTGAAGAATTTGTTACAAATACTTTGGAGGGAATGCTACGATCGCTGAAAGGTGTTGATCGCATCGATACTGTTATGATTCAGTTGAAAAAATAAAAACAGCAAATCGTATTTTTTTTACACAGAACCGGTGACATTGATTAAGAGTAACAGAAGAAGTACAATCGAAATAATGCAAATACCGATGATATCCTCAGCTTTCTCTTTTTTGCTTCGCATGATGCATCCCGTCCCAATTATTGTAAGCATTTTTTCCATTTAAAGTTTTACGATTTTTCATAAAAACTGCATCTTTTTATTGTGGATAATAATCCTTCTAGAGGAGTATTTTCACACCTGCATACGTAACGGTATATGCAGTTGCCAAAAAAGTATAAAAATAATGGTTCAGGCTGCGCGATTCATTGGTTTTTTCAAACGTGAATGAATCGTGGTACTGGTTAATTCTTTATACCGCTGGTTCATTTCTTTTTTTGATGCGACAGAAATCACCCGCCATTACGGTAGATGGTATTGTTATCAAAGAACACTCGATCCTTCTCGTGCAGCGAAAGCATGAACCGTTTCAGGGATTATGGGCGTTACCAGGGGGATTTGTTGAGTACGGAGAAATGACCGAAACTGCGGTTATGCGCGAGGTTAAAGAGGAAACAGGGTTGCAAACAACAATCCTAGGGTTATTAGGCGTGTATTCTGATCCGAATCGTGACCCACGTGGTCATACGATCACGGTCGCATATCAGTTGAGGCCAGTTAGTGGAAACCTCCTCGCTGGTGATGATGCCGCAAGTGTAAGGTATTTCAAGGAGAACGAGTTACCGATGTTTGCATTTGATCATGCGAAAATTGTGAAGGATGCATTCAAGAAGTGATAGGTATGGAGTTTTGTCCGAAGTGTAAGTCACTCATGTTTCCTAAAGAGGGGAAACTTGTTTGCGGGAAATGTGGGGCCGAAGTGAAGGAAAAAGGTAGCTCGATTGTGGTGGAAAAACAACGGCAAAAAGAAACTGTTGTACTCGAAAAAAAGATAGATATCCTGCCCAAAACACGGGTTGAGTGCCCGAAATGCGGGCACAATGAGGCATTTTGGATTCTTCGTCAGACCCGGGCAAGCGACGAACCTGAGACAAGGATCTATACATGTACAAAATGCGAGCATCGATGGCGACAGTACTAGAGGATTTTTTTTCTTTAGGGTACCGCTCATTATTCAATGAACAGAAAGGTTTATTAACAATTGTTAATCATAGTACTGTTGTATGAAAAAAGAATACGACCTCACCGCTATTAAAACAAGTCTAATAGAAACATTTGAAGAGGTGAAGGAAGCAGTACGAAAAACAGAAGGGAGATCACGCGCAGGCCTCATGCTCGGGCTTCAGGAAATAGGCTCCTCTCTTGACGGATTCGTCGGTGCATATTTCCCTGTCGCCTCCAACATCATCATCGTCAATAAAACACCGCTCCGCCGCATCGTCGAAACAAACAAAAAACTCCTCAGACCCTATGCATTCCACGTACTTCTCCACGAATACATCCATTCACTCGGATACCTGGATGAAGAGACAACCGAACGAAAAACCTATGAAATCAGTAAAAAACATTTTGGAGAGGACCATGTCGTCACCCAACTTTCCCTCAACATCCGAAAATTCTTCCCTAACCTCGTCTACCCAGTCCATGGGTGGATCCCACCACACAACATACCTGTTATAGAACTTGTCCAGGGATTTGATTTTTCCAATACCAACTCCTACATCACTTAAAAAAAAAACAGTACTTTTTATTTTTTTTATAAAATTCTCTTTTTTATATTAAAATAAGGAAAATTATATAAATACGTGAAAACAATCAATATTCATCAAAAAGAATAAAAAAAGAGGTCACGCTATGATAAAAAAAGCAACCCTTACGATAGGAATAACGTTTCTCTTCGTAGCACTCGCGTTCCAAGCCTCTGCACTCACACCCCCAACTGATAGTCTCCAGGTACAGGAAGCGACAATCGTAGAAAAATTCATGAATAAAGTTGAACAAATTGCGACAGAGTCAACAAGTCTCAGCGAATTTTACGAGAAACTACAGACACTCTGCAATGGTCCAAATTTCAGCCGATTCCCTATCCTCCAAGAAATCATGAACAAACTCTACTGCTTTATCAATTGCGATCGCGGATACTTCACAAAGGATACTCCTATCGGAGATCTCTTGGACCGAATGATGGATCGAATCCCCTTAAGCGCACGGCCTGATTATCTAGTAATCAGCTACGGAGTCTACCACCGACTCAACCCCCTAAAGCATAACACCATAACCCGATTCAAACAAGGACTCTCCATGTGGCGGTACTCGGACACCTCTATCCTTATCAAAGGAAGAACGCTCGTCCTTGAACGCAAACCTTTTGGGATACACCAAAAAATGACCGGACCCCAAGTTGGCCTCATGAGCGGCTTCAAGGGAATCTATATTGACCATGAAAGCAAGCTCACAGGCGACTCCTACGTCTTTTTCATAGGGCATGCACATCGAATTCGAGTTTTCGACCTCACCCCATTCTCTAAATAAAAACCTATATTTTTTACCTTTTTTTCTTTTTAATACCTCTAATTATAGGCTAGAACGGAAATATCTGAGTTTTAGGATGAAATTCGGCAATTGCCTTACAAAAGGCAGAAAATTATATAAATAGTTAAGATAATATAGATAAACAATATATTATCTTACATCCAAAAAGAGGGAATGATACATGTCAAAAACAAAAGAAATTGTTGCAGCAGGCGTAATACTCTTTTTTCTGGGTATGGCACTCAGTCCAGCCACCGCAACTACACCCGCGCAATTACGTTCTGAGGTAAACGCTATCGGTACCCTTACTTCGCAAATAAAACTCGCGGAAAACGATTTAGTCACCATGGAAAAAATCCTTCCCGCTTTGATGGATAAAATGCAATCTGCAACCTCCTATTCCGATCTAATAAACACCATTCAGGCGTTCATGAATCAACACGGCAGGCGCCCGATTCTCGTATTAATACTAACTCTCATCATTAAAATCATCGACTTCCAATACAAATTCGGTCAATTCCGCCCGGTACGAAAAACAGCGTTTATCATAAGCTGGGGTTTCACCAATAAAGTCCTCTCTCTCAGTAAAAACAAATTCAATCTCGCTAGACCCTTTTCTTTATGGTACTATTCTGGTCGATCAAATGTTGTGCTCAACAGCCGTACCATCATTATAGACCCATTTCCGTTTGGAGTACGGATGATCAATGGACGCCAAGTTGGGGCGATGACCAATTTCATTGGCCTATTCCTCCACCTCAAAGGCGCGATTGGTGATAAAATGCACACCTTATTCATAGGATATGCGGGATCTATTCGAGCATTCGATCTATCACCTAATTCTTAATCGAGATAAACCTGTCGTCTCTTTTTTATTTCTTTTTTTCATTTTTTTCAAAAAGAAATAACTCTTATAAAATAACTTGACTATATGGTTTCTTCAATGGTACCTTCTCACATAACAATCATTCGGAGTCCACGACGGAAAAAGACGATACAAACGAAATACGCGAACGGGCAGCTCTGGATATATCTCCCTGCAGGAATGCGACCCACCGAAGAACGGAAGTGGGTTGATCGGATGATCGAGAAAAGCAATCGATGGGAACACAAAAAAACAGTGAAGAAAAGTGACACCTGGCTTATGCGACGTTCCAAAGAGATCAACAAGAAATATTTCGACGGTGCTCTGCAATTATCCTCTATATGTTTCGTCACAAATCAGCATTCTCGATTCGGAAGTTGTAGTTCCATGGATCGAACAATCAGAATAAGCGACCGGGTAAAAACCATGCCTTCATGGGTACAGGATTACGTAATCCTGCATGAAATGGCGCATCTTGTATTCCCAGATCATTCGAAAAAATTCTGGGATCTTGTCAACCAATATAGATTCGCAGAACGCGCAAAGGGCTATCTAATCGCACTTGGCACGACAGACGTTGAAACTGACAAATAAGCACACATGAAGAATTTTATACCATAACCCCTACATTCGCTAATCCTAAAATATCAAAATATATATAATGTTCTTTCTTGATATCCTTAAGTAGTGAGGTAGGATGATGAAAACACTCAATGATGAATTTGGTCAGAATGCAGGGAGATTATGGCAGGTGTTAAATGCACATGGCCCCCTGAAAGAAGAAGCGTTACTAAAAACCACGCGGCTCACTCAGGATGATCTCTGGGCTGCGATCGGCTGGCTTGCACGGGAAAATAAGATCTGTAAGGAAAACAACATGTATAAGCTTGGAAACACGAATTTAACCCCAAAGATCGGCACCGACGCAGGGAAAATCTGGAACACCCTTGTGAAGCAAGGAGAAGTCGATATTTCGACCATCACACAAACCACGCAAATCACAGAGGTTGATGCGTACTGCGCACTCGGCTGGCTTGCACGGGAAAACAAGATTGTCGCAAAAAAAATACGCTCAAAAGAAAACCAACTAAAAATTGCATTAAAAAAATAAAAATCATATATAAGAACATAATATAAAAACAAGGACTCCTCAGCCTGTGCTTATCAAGGTAGCAGGGGTCCTGATTTCTTCTTCTTATTTTATTATTGTAGGAGAACATCAGAATTATACCATGCAAAACTATATAAAAGACTGGTGACTACTGGTCGAACGAAAGAAGAGAAATAACATTTCATTTTTCCAAAAAGTTGGGATTGTTGAAATTTATTGTTTTTTCTTTTATGAACATACATTCATCCATTATGGAGTTAATAGAATGAATCCACGATCAAATAATCAAAGACGAAGAAAAAATCAAGACTCATTTCAAAAAAAAATTACTCGCTGCAATTCCCTGCAACGTCCTGTCTATGAACATGAAACATGTCAACAGTACGAGATTAAAGTGGGATCAGAGTCACAAAAAGTTTGTAAAAACTGCAAACATTCTTTTTAAGTAGTAAAAGAGAGAACAGAGTTTCTTTTTTCTAACCACCTTAAAAAAGATAATAACCGGAGGTGAAACGACACTATGAAAGGTACAGTAAAATGGTACAACATCCGAAAAGGATTTGGCTTTATCCAAGGCGAAGATGGGACCACCGTCTTTGTCCATAAAACCGCTATCCCTTTTTTTGACATTTACCTTGAACCAGGTGAAAACGTCGAATATAAAATAGGAACCTCAGAACGAGGACCACAAGCACAAGAAGTAAAAAAGCTATAAATGAAAAGGTCTTTTCTTCAGCATCGTTTTAATGCGTGCTAGTATTCCCCTCTATACATTGGGTATTTTCCCTTCCGATGATTGAGGGAGAGACGTTTATACTCCTCCGCATTTTTTCTAATTATTTCCACAAAATGTGAATCTTGCTTGACAATCTTTCCTGGGACACCCAAAACAAGGCTGTTCTCTGGGACGACCATATTCTCGGTAACCAAAGCGCATGCGCCGATGATTGACCCTGATCCAATCGTAGCCCCATTGAGCACAGTTGCTTGAATACCGATTAGACAATCATCCCCGATCATTGCCCCATGCACGATAGCCGCATGGCCGACCGTTACATTCTTCCCGATTATTACGACATGATCCATGTCAGTATGCAGAACACAACAATCCTGAATATTCGACCCATCATCAATCACAATGGAGTTCTCATCACCGCGGATCACTGCATGGGGAAACACGCCACAATTCTTCCCAATCGTCACATCACCGATAATTACTGCACTTGGTGCAACAAAGCAAGACCTATGGATTTTTAGCATGATAGATAACCTCGGTATCATTATTAAAACAGTATATCTTATAGTTTTTCGTACCTTGTCATGTCCAAATAAAACATAATGTATTTAATCACACATTCTATCCACGATTCATAGTGAGTTCATGAGCGAGACTATATCATCATTCGGTGACCATGCTGGCGTGGTGTGGCGTACGCTAAACCAGTACGGTCCGTTATCAGAATCTGCATTATTAGACCATACACACCTTACAGATCACCAATTATTTTCAGCGATAGGATGGCTCGCACGAGAAAATAAAATATGCAAAGAAGATGACCAATACAAACTCGGAGACACAAACCTCCTATCTCTTATAGGGAAAGATGCAGGAAAAATATGGCGAGTACTTGACATCTGGGGTGGGGTCGATAGTGTGTCCCTTTCACGACTTGCACGCATCACCGAACATGATGTATTCACCGCTGCAGGTTGGCTTGCACGGGAAGGAAAAATCGATGCAGCCATTAAAGATACCGAAGAGAAAAAAATTCTCTTCTCGTTAAAATAACCTTAATTTTTTATTATTGTTTTGATCCTCGTTTAAAAAGTCCTTTTATTTTACCTCCGATCCCACCACCAGGTTCCCCTTCCTTTGTTTTCTGGGGTATGATTTTTGAAAACAATCGTTTCATTTTTCCCTTTAACCCTGGTTCCGGTACTTCTTTTGGTTGTTCACCTTTTTCGGTGTTACGGCGTCGTAGCCTGAGGAATCCTTTTTTCTCGTTGGGTGGTTTTGGTTTTTTAATATCGAGGCCAACGAGGGTACAGTCTTCAGTGAAACGCAAGGTAAACGTGCTTTTCACCGGTTTTACTTCGTCTCCTGTTTCCTCGGCATGTTGTTGTAAATCTGTTTCTGTAGATATCGTTCGATTGTCAGGATGTCCTTTTTTTGAAAAATAAATCCGTTTCACTCTTTTTCCCGAGTGGCTTTCTTTTTTCTGACGTTTTAAAAGTGAAACGTGGTCACGCGTATTTTGTCTGTTAAGTCGAATATTCTCACTCGGGATTTCCAGCTGCAATTCTTCAAGTGTCTCAATGGGTTGTCTGGGTACTTCGACCTCTTGTAGCATAATGTCGGTATCAAATAGCTCATCCTCAGGTAATTGGAGGTTTTTTACGCGTTCCTCTATTATCTTTAGTTCTCGAAATAATGCAAGGATTTCTTCATGGGTTTTTACCCCTGATGCGTCTTGTCTGTGATTTGTGTCCACTCTTGTAGTCGCCCCTCACTATTTTTTGTCTTGAGTTAAAATAAGATAACACAGTTCAATAAAAAAACCTATCTCTTTCTTGTCTCTCATTTTTTTGGCAACTTATGAGAGTTTCTTAACAAGGTTGAATTTTCTCATACCGTACGATCGACTCATCACAGTAGGGGCAATACTCCTCTACGATGATGAGGGAGTCGATTTTCCGTATGGGAATCTGTTTCGTTTCTTGTTTACATACTTTACAGTAACTCAAAAACAATGCCCCCATTATCTATTACGAGGATATAATATATAAATTTTTCCATAATAAAGCGGTTTGATCGAGGTAGAACTAGGGATTATTCGCTTGTTTTTACTATTTTTATCTCATCTTGCTGCTCGAAAGGCTCATGGCACGCTGCTTTTACCGACAATGTTAGGTACCCCTCATGGATACCTTGATCAAGATGGACCTTCAACAGAAGATTAATTTTCCCGTTCACATCAGTTAGAGCAGAACAAGCGCCTCCTAATCCTTTGATAACCACGATTGCGCCAGATATCGGGTGGTTCTTGGTATCATTAACAAACACAATGAAGGACACATTTGTTGGGTCTTCTCCAGAGATTGTCGAAACCAGAGGACTTACGGATACGATGAGTCTTCCAGGGATTAAACACGGGTTCAGGATATAGGATAGTATTGCGAGAAGCGCGATCGTTCCGATGATTAACGATACTGTCAAACGCATAGGAAGTCCAAGGACGGCTTGTTCATTTTGAATAAAATGGATAACCTTTTTTCTTCTGCTCATTGTTCAATCTCCCAGACTTTATCTCAATCGATAAATACTTAATTGTGTATTTAATACTTTTTTTATCTATCTGGGAGTCAACAATATCAAAATATGAGGAATCTTCATGTTTTCACTTGATGAAAATGCCGTGATAGGGCAACCGATCTATCTTTTGATCGCAGGGATTGTCTCTGCAGTTATCATCGTATTGTTTCTGATATCATTTCAGAATGTGATTGGAGAATCTCAGATCCATATGGTGGATCATGAAATTGATAAAATTCTCACACAATCGACCACGATGTTTGAATATGCGAACGAGGGGACCTTTGTGAGTGTGCATGTCGACTTTCCTTCCTCCATGCGGTTTATCGTCTTTGGCAGTCTTCCCCAAAACGGTACCCAGCAGCCAACAAATCTCAGCCTCAATGAAACAACGAGCAACAACTATTATTATGTCATGGCGGACGGCACAATCCGCACTGGTCATTCCAATGCACGTTTTTCAGCTGATAACAAAACACAGGTGGCACTCCTACACTCAGGAAGCTATGATCTAAACCTTGAATTATTTTCCGATGGAGAAAAAACCTATGTTAAAATTTATTAAAAATTCACAGGGTATTATGGGTCTGACTCTGTCACATATTGGCCTTTTCATCGCCACTGGTATTCTTCTTGCAGCGGTCTGTACCCTGATTTTTTATAATAATTGGCAGAGGACGGAGGAACTTCGAGCGATTACACAGAGCGTCTCCACACTTATTCAGGATATGGATGCCAGGTTTTTCGAAAACACAACCTTGTTTCAGTTCCCGACCAAAAACTATCAATATTCGATTGAGCTATCAACCGAATACATCGTACTATCTGCGAAGGGATATTGGGGTAATGATATCTCGGTGAAAGAGCGGTTTATTATCCACCCATGGCCACGAAACAGAACTGCAAATTGGACCACAGGCAATGAACTTCATGGCCTTTTAAATGAGACATATGGCCACAACGGAACTAAGGAAGATCCAATATCACTAATGAATCTCACGGACCTAGAAAATGAAAAAAAGGCGAGCGTATCAGTCCTCGCATTGAAACCTCTCGAGTTGGCTGTGGATGCACCTTTGTACGTTGAGAAAATCTCGATATTCGATGATATGGGAGGAAGACATGATTTCATTCTTATGTACCAATCCTTACAATTACTATAGATTTTTCATTTTTAAGAATTATGAAAATATATTTTTAAAAAAATATTTTCTACTCCTAGATTATCTCAGTTTATTACACATAAAAATACCGTCATCGTTATAAAGGCATTGTCCTATTCTTTTCGTGAGACGGAGATAGTCGTTGGGGAGGCAGTATGCCATGTTTAATGCAAAAATAAAATCAAATATCATAAAAGAAATCATCGATGTAACTTCGCCACTAGTCAACGAGGCAAAATTCAATATCAATTCTAAAGGTCTTACCTTGCGGGCAGTCGATCCTGCCCATGTCGCCATGGTTGATCTTGAGCTGAAAAGCTCTGCTTTTGAGGAGTACAAAGCAGATGATATGGAACTTGGTATCGACCTTGACAAATTAAGTGGAATAATGAAACTTGCGAATGCTGATGATACTGTTTCATTGGAATATGATGAGGATTCAAACAGATTAGTCGTGAAAATCGGTAATCTTGTCCGACGCATGGGGCTTATCGACACCGCGGGAATGCCTGATTCCAAGGTCCCTCATTTGGAACTACCAGCTAAAGCGGTTGTGAAAGCCTCGGAACTCAGCAAAGGAGTGCGCGCCTCAGAGGCTGTCTCAGACCATCTTGCGCTTAGTATCGACAAAGATTCCTTCGAGCTTTTCGCTGAGGGTGATACCGATACGGTGAATCTCAAACTCCCGAAAAACCTTCTGGTGGAACTACATGCTCCCGGGAAATTCAAAAGCCTGTTCTCCATTGATTACTTCAGCAATATGATCAAGCCGGTACGAAATGAAGATCCGATTACGATAAACCTTGGAAATGATAATCCTATTCGCGTTGATTTTGACATTGCGGAGAAAAACGGGCACGTCACGTATCTACTTGCACCCCGTATTGAATCAGAATAAGCTACTCCATCCTCCCTTGTTTTTATCAAGAGGTGTACGATATCGTAAAAGACAGAAGAAGGCATCGATACATCAGTTTTCGCATAGAAACGCTCGAAAACGGTGGCCTTCCAACGGAAACTGAATTTCTCCAGGAACTTCGAAGACAATGCAGAAGTCTTTTTGAAAAGGATTTGAAAGACATGGGTCTTTGGATCATACGTTTCCAAAAAACTTCCGGTATCATAAAATGTCACTATCAGGAAAAAGAAACAATCAAAAGGCTTCTCACGTCAGTAAAATCCATTGGATCCAAGAACGTTGTAATAACAACCCAGAGAACATCGGGTACACTTCGCAGGCTCTCTCAACTTAAATAAAAAGCATTGGAGAAAAAATTTCTTCCAGATCCCCTATGTTTTTTCCGTAGTCTATTTTCCAAAAAATGTGTCTGTAAAATACATCATTTTTTTTTTAAACAAATTCTTTTAATTTTTTTATATCTGGGTTTCGAACACCGCAGTATTTCACTGCGAAGATTTCTTCTATCAACATAATTTCGCCAACATGGGTCTGATAAAGCCTATTTAATTTTTCACAGAATTTTTTTGCGATTCGGATATCTTCAGCCCGGAACGTAATCTGCCAGTCATAGCTTCCATGTAAGTACGAACTTGAAAAAATAAACACATCGAGCTCCTCAGCGATTCTCTCGGCTTCCCGTGAAAGAATGATATCGAGAATATCAGATATCGGTGTATTCGCCTTTTTTATTAACAAGATGTAGCTCTTTTGATGGAGTTTCTCCGCATCAATGACTGCATGATACCCCCAGATTGTTTTGTCACTTTCAAGTTTATTAATAATCCTCCAGACCTTTTGTCGTGAAAACCCGCATCGTTTCGCAAGGACATCGATGTTTTCGTTAGAGTTTTTTTGGAGTTCTAGCATAATTTTTTTTTCATCGCTATCAACTTGATTTGCGCTAATCTTTGGCATGACAACCTTCTAGGTATAAAAAATCGTGTGAGGGTATTTAAATCTATTGAAATAATATCTCATATTCAATGGAAATACACACGCTAATGACGGACAATATATGATTTTTTTGTTATAAAACAATGGTGGTATCTTTGGCTAATTCTATTGTTTTCCAAGTGAGGATCGGATTTTTTACGGCACCGACTTCGTCGATTCTTCGAACGACTGTATTGTTGGGTGCGTTTTTCACTACCTTTGGATCTTCTTGTGCAATCTTCAGTAATGTATCAATGTAGATATCCAGGGTTTTTTTTGCCTCAGATTCTGTTGGTTCAATCATTAATGCTTCTTTGACAAGATGTGGGAAATAAACGGTAGGGGGATGCAGCCCGTAATCGAGAAGTCGTTTTGCAACATCTAACGCGCGTATTCCTTTTTTCTTAAGAAGCTGTTCACAACTAATCACAAACTCATGTTTCCGTAACTCTCTCCCGGGCATGGTGTAATGCCCAGAGTCGACAAGTTTCTTCTTCATATAATTTGCGTTTAGCACCGCGATTTCCGAGGTCTCCTTCAGTCCATTGCATCCCATAAGAAGGATGTATACATATGCCTTCAAGATCGAGGAGAAGTTCCCGTACCCTGCCTTTATCTTTCCGATTGAATCCGGATACATGTAATTAAAGGTGAAGGTGTTTCCATGTTTTACGACTCGTGGCACTGGGAGAAAACATTCTAAGTTTCGTTTTACTCCAACAGGGCCTGACCCGGGACCACCGCCACCATGCGGTGTTGAAAATGTCTTGTGTAAGTTCAGATGAACGATGTCAAAACCCATGTCACCAGGACGCGCTTTTCCCATGATCGCGTTCATATTTGCGCCATCATAGTACAACAACGCCCCTGCAGTGTGAACCAATCGTGCAATTTCGATGATTTCTGATTCAAAAATACCAAGGGTATTTGGATTGGTAAGCATGAAACATGCGGTTTTGTCTGAAAGTGCTTTTTCCAGCATCTCGAGATTCACTGTCCCTTCGTCCGTGGAAGGAATTTCAATGACTTTATAACCGGCCATGGCTGCGCTCGCAGGATTCGTTCCATGAGATGTGTCCGGAAGGAGTACTTCGTCACGTACGGAGTCCTTACGGGATTCATGATACGCTCGCGAGAGAAGGAGGCCCGTGAACTCTCCTTGTGCCCCTGCAGCTGGCTGCAGCGTAAAGCTGTCCATACCCGTGATCTCACCGAGCATGCATTCCAGCTCGTACATGATTTGGAGTGCTCCCTGAATCGTAGATTCATCTTGATACGGATGCAGTAGCGCAAATTGTTCCCAGCGGCTGATTTCTTCGCAGATCTTCGGATTGTACTTCATCGTGCAGGACCCGAGGGGGTAAATTCCTGATTCTATCCCATAGTTCATCTGACTGAGATGAAAGAAATGTCGCATCACTTGTGTCTCATCAAGATTCGGAATAGCGATCTGGGTCGTTTTTCGAAGGGATTCAGGCAAAGACGAAAGGGGCGTATATTTCTCTTTCGTATATTCTTCTAAATCTTTCAGCAAAGGTTCGTCATAGACCGCGCTCCGATACATCACGCTACCTCCCTGAGAAGCGAGAGAAGACGCTGGATGTGATCATCACGATGAAGCTCAGTGATTCCAAATAACATACAATTTTTTAGTTCAGGGTACTCGGATTCAAGCAGGAGACCTCCCTGCATCCCGTGTTGAAGGAGGGAGGTATGTGTTTTTTCAGCATCATCGCATTGAACGACAAATTCATTGAAATGTGTACCGCTGAACATCAGATGAAATCCTGGGATACTTGTTATCTTTTTTTCAAGGTCCTGGCCTCGCTGAAAATTCATCGTACTTATTGTTTGTAACCCCTTTCCACCAAGCCAAGAAAGGTAGGTAACTGCAGCAAGCATACATAACCCCTCGTTGGTGCAAATATTGCTCGTGGCTTTCTCTCGTCTAATGTGCTGCTCCCTTGTCTGCAGGGTCATGCAAAACGCACGTTTTCCCTCAGAATCTTTGGTCATTCCAATAATACGACCAGGGATTTGTCGAATAAATTCATTTTTACAGGCAAAAATACCAAGTGTTGATCCCCCGAAATCAAGGGGATTGCCCAGGCTTTTGCCTTCACCGATGACAATATCCGTACCATACTCGCCAGGGTTTTTTAAAATACCTAGAGATAGTGGGTCAACCCCAACCACAAACAGTGACTGATTTTTTTTAAGAAGTGCGGCTATCTCCTCAACATCATCTTCGAAAACACCGAAGAAATTCGGGTTTTCTATATAGACTCCCGACGTATCCGCATCAAGGGTTTTTTTCAATCCTATGAGATCAATTTTCCCTGTTTTTTTATAATACGGGATTTCCTTTGTCTTAATATCCGCGCCTTTGGTATAATTCCTTAACACGCATTTTTTCTCCCAGGAGATGTTTGCAGGGATCACAAATGTTTTCCTTTTGTTGATTCTTGTGCACATCAGCGCTGCTTCACCCAGAGCGGTCGCTCCGTCATATAACGAGGCGTTTGAGACATCCATGCCGGTCAGCTCGGTAATCATACTTTGATACTCGAAGATCGCTTGTAAGAACCCTTGCGATGTCTCAGGTTGATACGGTGTATAAGCAGTGTAGAATTCCGATCGGGAGATGACTGCTTTGACTGCTGCTGGAATGTAATGCGGTTTGAAACCTCCTCCTAAAAAGCTAGGCATTTCAAAGAAGGATTTGTTCTTTTGCGCAAGCGTCCGGAGTCGTTCTTCTGTTTGTAATTGCGTGAGTCCCTCAGGTAAATTGAGATTTTTTATCCTGATTTTTCGTGGGATGTCCGAAAAGAGATCATCGATGTCATACTGTCCAATTTCTTCGAGCATTCTGTTTTTTAAAGGAGTATTTGGTATAAATTGCATAGTTATCCCCTATGGGGTAACGGTCGCTTATTAAAGAAAGTTATTATAAGGGTTGTCGAAGGGCTAGGTCAATGAGAAAAGGGATACTGTGTTAAGGTTTTTTATGGAAAAATCCCAGAGTTGTAAAGATAGTGCGTACCAGGGATTATCGTCAACAATGCGAATCACTTTCCCGAGGATCTGGGTATCATATATAGGCCCTTTAATATCATCTTCAGCCGGTGTTGTGGTGTAATAGACTGTCGTTCCATGGATGAGTTGTACCTGCAGGACTGATTCACATCTGATTGATCCTTCCATAGTTCGATACATAATGGTGTCCCCATTTTGAACAATAAAATCTTGAAAGGCGGGTTTTTTGAGGATGAGGTACCCTTCTCTAATGTTCGAATTGCTTTCTTTGTTGTTTTTCATGTACAGGTAGGAATCAGGATTTTGAAAGGAATCCAGGAATGTGTCCATGCCGATAAGTTGAACTACGGCCAGGAATGGGAGGTTCGCTACCACCAGAAAGATGAAAATTTTTCCTGCCTTGTTGAGGATCTTTCTTTTCATCTCATCATCTCTCCTATGGTTAATTGTCCCATGTTAACTGTTGTCATTAATCTTATTTAAAGATACCCTGACAATATTTCAAAGAGGC
>Ga0315282_10003878_pt1 | contig 26535 bp, 19 predicted proteins | sample YL17G07_20_MG_FD_203693 | JGI IMG/M metagenome (GOLD analysis project Ga0315282, IMG submission 203693) | Sediment microbial communities from Yellowstone Lake, YNP, Wyoming, USA - YL17G07_20 | ecosystem: Environmental > Aquatic > Freshwater > Lake > Sediment | place: USA: Wyoming | collected... | reverse complement strand
TCGAGGTACAGCTCCACTGCCTTGGCTATGGCATCGGGGCACGAGAGCACCATGCCGCCCTTGGCCAGGAACGGCGATGGGCACCGGATGCCCCTGATCTGCTTCAGGATGGCCTCGACCTCCACGCCGGACCTCAGGGACAGCGAGATGAGCCTGCTGATGGCCTCGGACTGGGACATGGCGCAGCCGCCCGACTTGCCCATCTGCGAGAAGACCTCGAACAGGCCCTGGTCGTCCTCGTTGATAGTGACGTAGAGCTTGCCGCAGCCGGTCATCATCCGTATGGTCGCGCCTTTCATGGACGCCGGCCTCGGCCTGGGCGTGACCCTCACGCCAGGCCCGGCGACAACGACCACGCCCTTACCGCTCCCGGTGGACATGGGCTGGTTCTCTCGGCAGCCGTCCCGGTAGACCGTCACTCCCTTGCAGCCCAGCTTGAAGGCCAGGATGTATGCATCCTCGATCTCCTTCTCGGTGGCCGTGCTCGGGAAGTTGATGGTCTTGGACACGGCATTGTCCGTGCCGCCCTGGAAGGCGGCCTCCATCCTGATGTGCCACTCGGGCGTTATGTCGTGGGCAGTGACGTAGACCTGCCTGACGTTCTCGGGAATCTCGCCCATGGTCTGGATGGAGCCGTGCTCGAGGACCTTCTCGATGAGGCCCTCCGAGTAAAAGCCCTCTTTCCTGGCGGCGTCCTCGAAGAAGTGGTTGACCTCGAGCATCTTGGTCCCCTCGAGGACGTTCCTCTTGAAGACCAGCGCGAAGAGGGGCTCGATGCCCGACGAGCAACCCGCGATGATGCTGATGGTCCCGGTGGGGGCCACGGTGGTGACCGTGGCGTTGCGGAGCTTCCTGCCGCCGGGGATGTCGTAGATGCTCCCCTTGAAGTTAGGGAACTCCCCGCGCTCGTCGGCGAGCTCGGCGGACATGTTCCTGCCCTCGTCCTGGATGAAGCCCATGATCTCCTCGGCGAGCTTGAGCGCCTGGTCCGAGTTGTATGCTATGTCGAGCTGGACGAGCATGTCGGCGAAGCCCATGACCCCGAGACCGATCTTGCGGTTGCTCCTGGTCATCTTCGCGATGTCCTCCAGCGGGTACTTGTTCATGTCGATGACGTTGTCCAGGAACCGGACCGAGGTACGGACCACGCGCCGGAGGTGCTGCCAGTCGACCTCGGGGCCGCTGTCACCGAAGGTGACCATCTTGGCGAGGTTGATGGAGCCGAGGTTACAGGACTCGTAGGGCAAGAGCGGTTGCTCACCACAGTTATGAATCACGAAACCGTTGGCAACGAAGCTGTGGGTGATTGGCTCGTTCAGGTCGTAGACGTCCTCCTCGCCTTCCTCGTCGAGGGAAACGAAGGTCGCGGTGAAGCCTTCGGTGTATGGCCCCCGAACGCCCTTGGCAAGGAAGCCGTCGACCCTGGCGTTCTTCCTAGCCAAAAGGAACCCAATCTCGTCACGGAACGTCCTGAGGTTCTCCTTGGAGATGACGAGCTCGTGCTGCTCAGCGCAGAGGTACTCCTTCTGGCCCCCGTGGCCGTCCGGCATCTTCCTGTAGCTAGCCTTTCTCCTAGCCTTGTAGATCCGAGAGGCGATGCCAAAGTGTAGCAGCATCTGCTGGACCCTCTCGAGCACCTGGAGGTCGCTCTGGGCCAGCCTGATACTGATGCCTTTCTGCCTCGTTCCCTGGGCGCTGCCATCCGCTGTGAACAGGGCCTGCAGGAACCCGCGCTGGAGCTCCTCCGAGCCCGAGAGGACCTGGTCCGGCACCTGGTGCTTGTTCTCGAGCAGGCCGTAATCCTTCGCAATCTCGAGCAGCCTCTTGGACGAGACCCTGGCCTCGTCGCGACCTTTCACGTTCACAACACCGACCACATAGTCGCGGTCGAACTTCTGAAGGCCTTGGACCTCCTTGTTCACCATCTCGGCGAAGAGCGGGGCGAGCTCGCGCTTCTCGTCGCCGAAGAAGGACAGGACCGCCCGGTCCTTCTTGATGGTCCCATCGCCCACGAGCCAGCCGAGTATCTTTCCGGTCTCCGCATCGCCCTTGCCAGTGAACGTCCCCTTCCTGCCTAGGATGTGGACCTTGTCCCCCGGCGTCAACTTGCCGGCCTCGACCCAGCCGTGGGCGGTCATGACCTTGTGGTTCGCCGTCAGGCGGATGGAGTATCCCTCTCGGGTCATCAGCCTGTAGACCTTCCTCCGGCCAGTCCGGAAGATGTTCGTGGCCTGTAGGGTCACGCGTCCCGGGCTTATGCGCGGGTCCGACGTTATACCGAGCGTGCCCTTTATGGCGTCCGAGCTGAGGGCATCGGCCCTCAGGAGCCCCTCGTTGGTGTATATCAGGGTCTCACCGGCCACGCACGGGTTAGTCGACTCGATCTCGCTGACCTTCGGCGTCGGGTTATGCCTGTTGACCTCGTCGATGAATATGATGCCGGGCTCGCCCGTGGTCCAGGCTTCCTGGACTATCATGTCGAAGATCTTTCTGGCGGGCTTCCTGTCCGTGACCTCCTTCTTCCTAGGGTTCACTATATTGTAATCCTCGTTGTTCAAGAGGGCGTGCATGAACTTGTCCGTGAGGGCCACAGAGATGTTGAAGTTCGTGAGCCTGTTCGTGTCCCGCTTGCAGGTTATGAAGTCCTCGATGTTCGGGTGGTCCACCCGCAGGATGCCCATGTTGGCCCCGCGGCGGGTCCCGCCCTGCTTTATGGCCTCGGTGGCCTGGTCGAAGACCGTCATGAACGATATGGGGCCCGAGGAGATTCCCTTGGTGGACTTGACGATGTCGTCCCTGGGCCTCAGGCGCGAGAAGGAGAACCCGGTCCCGCCGCCGGACTTGTGGATCATGGCCGTGTGCTTAAGTGTTGTGAAAATGCTGTCCATGCTGTCATCGATGGGCAGCACGAAGCAGGCCGACAGCTGCTGGAGCTCCCTGCCCGCGTTCATGAGCGTCGGGGAGTTGGGCAGGAACTCGAAGCGCGTCATGATCTCGTAAAACTCCTTGGCCCGAGCCATGACGTCGGCTCTCTTGTTGTAGAGCTTCTCGGCCTGCGCTATGTTCAATGCCACGCGCGTGAAGAGTTCCTTGGGGCCCTCCACCACCTTGCCGGTCTCGTCCTTCTTCAGGTACCGCTTCTCGAGCACCTTTAGAGCGTTCTCTGTTATGTTCAGTTCCTCGGTCCCTAGGACCACCTCGTGGTCAGAGGACTTGGCCTTGTTCCTGTTCCCGCCGTTCATTAGGACCCCTCCTTCTCGTCAATCATGTTATTCTCTTTTCGATATCTTCTTATATCGGTGTTTGGGGTGCGGGCGGTGTCCCTGTCTGGGTTGTCTCCCATGACGAGAACTCGTGCCCTGCACGACCCCTCTCATTTGCCCCGTCGGTGGCCCCTCTCATGTCCTTATTCCATCATATCCTGCCGCGGAGCGAAATAGGGGTAGGTCGTATGAAGTTCAAATATGTTTTTGAAATCAACTCTGTTATCAAATAAATTATTGCAAATGAAATTTGCATTTCCAATTTCTAGCCGATTTGAATCCAATTGAATCCAATGGCTAGGCGGACCGTCGTGAAACTAGTCAATTGCCGTTCAATGTGAAATATTTGAAATGGACGTGGAACATGAAACCAACGTGTAGCTTGGAAAATTGAATGAACGAAAAGGAAAGGACAAAAACTGATGGAAAAAGCGCGAGAGCCTTCACTCAACGAGCTTGATTGCCTCTTCGGGGCACTCGGAAACGCAGGTCTCGCACTCAGCGCATTCCTCGGGCCGAACGACCTTGGACTTATCGTTTTTCAACTCGAAGACCTCGCTCGGACAGACCTCCGCGCAGTTGCCACAGCCAGAACACTTTGCCTCGTCAACCTTCGGATGCATCCTATTCCTCCCTTATAGCATGGGAACGAGCCTTGTATCTATACCTTCATTTAAATATATTTTGATAAGAAAAATTTTCTGGCCCATCACGGCACCAGTTAAACAGCAAACCCACAAAGCTTTTAATGTGCATGAATCCATCCCCATTCCGTCCGAGGTGCCTGCTTGGCGGAAGAGAAGGTCGCACCGACAACCAAGGAGATAAACAGGGCCCTCAGGTCGTATGCCGAGGCCAACAAGAAGAGCGTCAGCATCGACCGCATCAAGAACAACAATCACATCGCCGTGGGCCTCGACAAGCCGGTCAAGGTCACAATAGAGCGCGGCCCAGCGGGCGACTTCTTCGGGGCCCTGAACGCGGGCGCCATCATCATCCTGAACGGGAGCGCGGGGCGCTTCGTTGGGAGCACCATGAGTTCCGGGGAGGTCCGCGTGAACGGCGACGTGGCGGACGGCCTCGGGGTCTACCTGTCCGGCGGGCTGGTCTCGGTCAAGGGCGACTGCAGCGGTGCGGTCGGCAGCCACATGAAGGGGGGCATCATCATCGTTGACGGGGACGTCAAGGGCGATGTCGGTGGCTCCATGATCGGCGGGGAGATCTACATCACCGGCGATGTGGACGGCACAATAGGGTCGGACCTGCGGGGCGGCAGGATATTCGTGGCCGGCAAGATGCCCGAGCTCCACGACAACGTCAAGGTCAAGCCCGTTGGCCCGAAGGAGCTCGCGGCCATCAAGGACCATCACGAGCGGTTCCGGTTCCGGAAGTTCCAGACGCCGGACGCGCTCAGCGATTTCAGGCTCATCGAGAAGGCGTGAAGGGAGATCTGCAAGATGGATGGAGAGAAGGAGGAGCTGCTGAAGAGGCTCGAGGGTGGCCTAGCGGACGGCAGGCCCGTCGTCAGGCCAGGCATCCCCCGGAAGCCCATGGTCAGTTTCGACGACCTGGTGGTCGTCCCGACCAAGGCCATGGCCCAGGGCTCCAAGGAGATCGGCACCGACGTCTCCATCGGCATGGACCGCTACTCCGAGCACCCAATCCATCTCGAGGTCCCGATGTACATCGCGGACATGAGCTACGGGGAGATCGGAAGGACCGCAAAGGCGGCCCTGTCCCTTGGCTCGGCCCTCGCGGGCTCCATGGTCCTGTGCGGACACGGTGCCTTGCTTGCCGAGGAGAGGATGGCCACGGACGAGAACGACGGGAGGCTCGTGGCCAAGTGGTCCAAGGGACGCTTCGGCGACGACATGGCGAACCTGTCATTCTGTCACGGGGTCTGCATCGACATGTCCATGGACCCGGGCATCCTCGTCCCACCGGAGATATCGACGAAAGAGGTGGCCGAGGCCTACGGCATCCCGAGAGGGATGGCGGCCGACCTGCCGGTATCGCACCTCGATCTCAAGAACGAGGACGATCTGAAGCTCCAGGTCGACCTCCTGAGGGAGGCCATGGATTACAAGGTGCCTGTTCTTGTCAAGTTCTCCGGCGGGGAGGTGTACGAGAAGGTCCGGGCCGCGATCGAGGCCGGGGCCGACGCCGTTGTCCTCGAGGGCATCCAGGCCTGGAGGGCAAGGACCGACGACGTTCATGCCGAGCACGCGGGCGAGCCGATAATCGGCATGATACCGCCCGCCATCAGGGCGTTCATTGATACCAAGGCCAAGGCGAAGGGCGTCAAGCTCCTCGTCCAGGGCGGGATCAAGGGCGGGGCCGATGTCTTCAAGGCCCTGGCCATGGGCGCGGACGCGGTCGGGCTCGACATCGTGGCCCTTGTCGGCGTGGGCTGCAGGATGGCCGGCGTGTGCAACACGGGCAAGTGCCCGCAGGGCGTCGCGACCATAGACCCCAGGCTCGAGTCGAAGATCAATGTCAAGGAGTCCGGGGAACACCTCTACAACCTCATGACGGCCTTCACCGACGAGATCGTTCATCTCGCCGGATATGCGGGTCTGGCCCATGTCTCGGCCGTCACCGCGAAGAACCTCAGGGCCCTGACCTACGATGCGGCAGCGATAACGGGCGTCAGGCTCGTAGGGTTCGACAGGCTTTTGCCCCAGTGGGTGCACTGAAGGCGTTATATCTCTCTGGCCGGTCCTCACAATTCCACGGTGACCGCGCCCCAGCCGCTGGCCTTGATGTGGATGTATCCCGCATCATCGGACCAGACCTGGCCGACCAGGCGGACCGTGCTCCCGTCCTTGAACGGCACCTGCGGCGAGAAATCGCTGACCTTGCACAGGGCCTTGAACTGGCCGTCGTAGAGGCTGAAGTTCAGGTCCCCCCATGCGCTTTGGAGGTCCTTGACGGTCCCGCGGACCGAGACCGTCATGTTGTCGAAGACCGCTTTGTTGCCCGCGATGATGTCCAGCCGGACCTCGTTGGCCTCGGGCGGTGCCACGATCTTGAGGCCCGAATGGTCCTTGACCTCGACCTCGGGCCGGTCCTTGTAGTTCTTGACATCTCCCTGGACATGTGCCCTGGCCCCGGCTCTTAATGCTGTCTTGACGTCCTTCGCGAGGTCGAAGGCCACGAAGACCTTGACCGAGCCACCCGTGGCCGGGTCGACGAGGTCGAAGGCCGTCGATGTGTTCCCGATGTAGGGATGCCCGATGACGCCCTCCATCTTGACAAGCGTCCCCTCGTCGCTGGCCTTGATGTCCCCGGGGGCCTTCGTCACTGGCTTCACGTTGGCGGCATAGAAATAGATGGCCGAGATGCCGAGCATCGCAATGACCAATGCGACCAGTGCTGTCTGATATTTCACCATGGGGACCGATGGAACATCGGGCTGGGGGGAAAAAAGGATTGCGGCGCCGATGGGCCAAGTTTTAATATCGAAGGCCGCAATCCGCGTGTTCGATGCCGGCAAAGGGGACGACGGGGCCTGAGGTCCAGGGTCCTGAGGCGGTCCTTAAGGACCTGCGCGACATGATCGACAAGGGCGACTGGAAGCAGGCCCTGGCAGGCCTCGACTCCCTTCAACAGGCCACGCCTAAGAACATCGAGTCCCGGCCGGTCATAGCGAGCTGCCATCTTCTCAGGGCAAGGGCCCTGCTCCATCTAGGCGACATGACCAAGGCCTGGGCCGAGGGCGACAGGGCCATAGCGATCGCAAAAGAGGCTGGCCGACCGGCCATCGAGGCAGAGGCCATGTGCGCGGTGGCGAACGTCCATTGGAAGAAGGGCCGTCTAGACAAGGCCCTCGAGATTCTCGATAAAGCAACAGAAGCGGCCAAGCTTTCCAAGGACGAGCGGGTCCAGGGCATCGTTTCCCTCGAGAAGGCCACGGTCCATATGAAGACACAGGCCTACAATGATGCCGAACGGGAGTACCGAGATGCCATCCTGGCCCTCGAGAAGGTCGGCGAGCAGCGCCAGCTCGCAAGGGCCTACAACAACTTCGCCCATGTTTTCTACTATCAGGGCCAATGGGAGAAGGCCGAGGAGATGTTCCTGAAATGCCGGAGGCTTTCGGAGAAGGCCGGCTTCAGGTCCATCGGGGCCTGGGCAGCCTTCAACCGCGCCGAGGCCCTGCTCGAGCTGAAGCGTATCGATGAGGCCCGCAAGGAGCTGGATTGGGCCATGCCGATCCTCGAGGAGCTCGGGGACAACTACGGCCTCGTGGTCACGAACAGCATCTACGCCGTGCTCCACGCCATGGGGAAGGACTTCGCCAAGGCCGAAGCCTCGCTCGACAAGGCCCGCGAGCTGAACCTCAAGATAGACATCCCGCACATGAAGGGCCGGCTGGCCTACGAACAGGGGCTCGTCTGCAAGTACCGCGGCGAGAAGGCCAAGGCCGTGAAGCTTTTCAAGGAGGCCAAGGCGGTCTACGTTAAAATTGGGTCGACCTCCGAGGTCCACAGGATAGAGAAGGAACTGAAGGAGCTGTCTTGAATGGCACCGCCGTACAGAATGAGCCTCAAACAACTCAAGGCCCTTGGCCGCAAGAAGATCATTGAGATGGCGAAGGAGGCCGCGCGGGAGGCCGGTTCACGAATGGTCCCACTGGACGACAAGGAAGTCAAGGTCATGGTCGGTAAGAGGGAAATAAGGGTCTTTTTGGCAAAGGGATTCCGGGCCTACACCGATGGCGGGACGCGGGTCATAACATCGCTCACGCTCGTTGTCAGCTACCAGGATGAATCGCCCTGCATTTCCTGGGAGGGCGACGACCTCATGACCGCGGAGGACCAGAAGGTCCTGAAGCTCGTGCTGGGTTCCATGCCCAAGAACTACGAATACGAGGGGATCACGATCACCGACAATCCTTCACAGGACAAGGACAGGTTCCTCGTAGAACTCGACGGGACGGACGCCATGGGGAGGCACACAGTGGATAAAAAGACCGGCGAATGGACCTATGTGACACACAAGCATTATGCTCGGGATTTCGATGCCGAGGCTAAGGAATATGTGGAACTGAAGGATTGAGGTCCCTAGGCCTCGGCGCTCTCCTCTTCCCTCTCCCGCTCCTCGATCTTCTGCAGGCAGAGCTTCCGGTCCTCGGCCGTCTCCCTGTCCTTGGGGGACAGCTCGAGCGCCTTATCATAACATGTCAGCGCCTCGTCCAGCCTGCCGGCGAGCTCCAGCACCTTGCCCTTGTTGTGCCAGACCTCGGCGTTCTCCTTCTCGACCTTCAGGGCCTGGTCGTAGCAGAACTCGGCCTCGCGGAGCCGCTTCAGGGCCACGCAGGTGACCCCGCGGTTGTTCCAGGCCTTGGCGTAGCGCCGGTCCATGGAGACAGCGATGTCATAGGCCCTCAAGGCCTTCTTGTGGTCTCCCAGGGCCGCCAGCGCCGTGGCCTTGTTGAACCATGTGTGCGGGTCCTCGGGCGAAAGGACCGTGGCCCTCTCGAAGCACCTCAGGGCCTGGTCCTTCTTGTCGACGGCCATCAGGGCCGACCCGAGGTTGCTCCAGATGACCTCGTCCTTGGTGTCCAGGTTCAGGGCCTCCAGGAACGCCTTCACGGCCCCGACGTTGTCCCCGCTCTCGAAGTGGGCCACACCCTTGTCGCACCAGGCCCCGGCGTTCTTCGGGTCCTTGTCCGTGGCCCTATCATATGACCTGCTGGCCTCCTTGACCATGTTCAGGTCGTGCAGGGCCGAGGCGTTGTCGTAATGCGCCCGTGAGAACCCGCGGTCCAGCCTCAGGGCCCGGTCGAAGTCCTTCAGGGCCTCCCCGTGCTCCCCGACCTGGACCTCCCCCTCGCCCTTGCCATCCCAGGCCTCCTTGATGTTCTCGTTCTTCTTCAGGACCTCGGCGAAGCTCTCCACGGCCTCGTCGCCTCTTTCGAGCTCGACGAGCGTAAGACCCCTCCGGACCCAGGCGTCCTCGATGTTCGGGTCCGCCTCGATGGCCCTGTCGAAGGACTCTATGGCCTCCTCGATCTCCCCGACATCCTTCTGGGCGATGCCCTTGGCGTGCCAGGCGGGCCCGTATTTATCGTCTATATTGATGGCCTTGTCGTAGCACCACAGGGCCCTCTTCCGGTTGCCTTTCTTGTACTCGAGCAGGCCCATCTGGTACCATCCTTCCTTGTTGTCCTTGTCGAGGACGATGGCCCGCTTGTAACATTTGATGGCGTCGTCGATGCGGTCTATGACTGCCAGCGCGTAGCCCTTGCTGTTCCAGGCGACCTTGCTCTTCGGGTCCATCTCGAGCACGCGGTTGAAGCACTTGATGGCGGACCTTGGCCTGCGCCGGTTGGCGTAGGCGAGCCCTTTGTTGATCCAAGCATCGACGTACCGTGCGTCGAGCCTCAGGGCTTGGTTGAGCGCCTTGATGGCCTCCTCGTACTCGGCCTTGGCGTTGTGGACCTCGCCGAGGTTGTTCCAGGCCTCCTTGCATTTTTCGTCGGATTTCAAGGCCATGTTGAAGGCATTGATGGCGTCGTCCCACTGCCGCTCCATCTTGTGTATCATGCCCTTGGCGTTCCAGGCGGCCGGGTTCTCGGCGTTCAGCTTCAGGGCCTTGTCGATGGATTCCAGGGCCTCCTTCATGCGGCCCAGGTTGTATAAGGACAGCCCGCGGAAGTTCCAGACGTCCATGTCCACATCGGCCTCGGGCCTGCCCTGCATGACCCGCTCGAAGGCCGCCAGCGCCTCCTCGTAGCGCTTCATCTCGTAGAGCGTGATGCCCTTGTCGCGCCAGGCCTCGAGCATGTTGGGCTCGATGGACATGGCCTTGTCGAAGGACTGCAGAGCCTCGTCTGGGCGCTTGAGCTTGCGCAGGGCCCTTCCCTTGTTGTACCATGCCAGCGCGTCGTCGGGCCTTTCCTTGAGGGCCTTCTCCAGCAGCTCCAGGGCCTCCTCGATCCTTCCCAGCTTGTCCAGGACCTCGATCTTCCTCGACCAGGCGTCCCTGAAGTTCGGCTCGGCGTCGAGGGCCTTGTCGTAGCACCTCAGGGCCTCCTCGTCATCCTTCATCCTTTCCTCGAGCTGCCCGGCCCTGAACCACGCCTTGGAATGTTTGTCGTCGATGCGCGTGGCTTGCATGTGGGACGCGAGCGCATCCTGGAATTTTCCTGTCTCCTCGAGCGCGAGCCCCTTCTGGAAGCGCAGCCCGGCGTCCTTGGGCCTCATCTTGATGAGCCTGTTGTAGCACCTGATGGCGTCCTCGAACTTCTTGAGCGCCATGTAGGACTCGGCCTTGAACCTCCAGGCCTCCTCGTCCTTGGGGACGATTCTCAGAAGGTCGTTCCACGCACGGATGGAGTCCGCGTGCTTCCCAAGTTGCTTGAGGGCCTTGGCCTTGTGCCTCGTCGCCATCTCGTTCTCCCTCACGATGGCGAGGGATCTGTCGTAGGACGCTACGGCCTTCTCCCACTCCTCTAAATTGTAATGCGCGTGGCCCTTGTTGGCCCAGACCGGGCCTTCCTTCTGGAGGTCCGCGTCGGTGACAACGCGCTCGAACACCTCGACGGCCTCCCTGCTGCGGCCGAGGTTCAGCAGGCTGTCGGCGACGTAGCGCCAGGCCTGCATGTTCCTGTCGTTGATCCTCGTGACATGCTGGAATCCCTCGAGGGCCTGATCGAAGCGGCCCTCCTCGAAATGAATCCCGGCGAGCTCGTACCACGCCCGCTCGAAGGTGGAGACCAGGCCCACGGCCCGCTCCAGCGCTTCTACGGCCTCGGCCTTCCGGCCCAGCTTCTTGAGCACGAGGCCCTTCTTGAACCAGGCCTTCTCGTCGGCCGGGTTCTTCTGCAGGGCCCGCTCGAAGCACTTGAGGGCCTCCTCCAGCCGGCCCGCGTTGATGAGCGCCTCCTCCTTGCGGTCCCAGGCCTCGTCGTTGTCTGGGTTTATCTCCGTGACCCGTTCGTAGGCCCCGATGGCCTCCTCGTAGCGGCCCAGCGCCTCGAGGCTCAGGGCCTTCTTGAACCAGCCCTGCTCGTGGTCCGTCTTAAGCTGCAGCAATCTATCGAAGGCAGGCACCGCCTGGCCGTACCTCTTGAGGTCGAACAGTATGGTGCCCTTCTTGAACCAGAACTCCCAGTCGTTCGGGTCCAGGGACAGGGCCTTGTCGAAGGCCTCCAGGGCCTCCTCCTTGTGCCCCAGCTTCTCGTGCGCCAGGGCCTTCAGGCGCCAGCCCTCGACGAGCCTCGGGTTGAACTCCACGGCCTTGGCCAGGGCCCCTATGGCCTCGTCGAGCCGTTCCAGGTCGAAGAGCACGTGGCCTTTGTCGGCGTAGGCCTGGGCATCGCTGGGGTTCTTGGATATGATCCAGTCAAGGGACTTGATGGCGTCCTGGTACCTGCCCATCTCCATCTGGGCCTCGGCCCTCCCGCGGTAAGCGTCGACGGCGGGCTCGAGCCCGACGAGCCGGTCGAAGACCTCCAGGGCCTCGTCGTAGTTGCCCATGTCGAGCAGGATGCCTCCGCGCCTTGCCAGGGCCTGGACGTTGTTCGGCTCGTGGTCCAGGTACGCGGTGTATGCCCTGAGGGCCTCCTCGAACCGGCCGAGGTCGAAGAACAGGTCTGCCTGGTACTTCCAGGCCTCGACGAGGGCCGGGTTGATGCGCGTGGCCTTCGAGAAGCAGTCCGCGGCCTCGGCGTTCCTCTGCAGTTTCCTGAGGATCTCGCCCTTCTTGAACCAGGCCTCGGAGTCGTTCGGGTTCTTTCGGATGGCATTGTCGTAGACCTCGAGGGCCTCCTCGAGACGGCCCGCGAGGACAAGCGCCTCCTCCTTCTTCTTCCACGCTACGGCGTTGTCAGGATTGAGCTTCGTGACCTTCTCGTAGGCCTCGAGCGCTTCCTGGTACATCCCGAGGGCCTCCAAAAGCTCGGCCTTGTTGAACCACGCGGTCTCGCTCTCGGGCTTGAATGTGAGGTACTTGTCGAAGGCCTGGAGGGCCTGCTTCCTCGTCGTATCGTCCTCCTTGGCCTTGCGCAGGGCCAGGCCCTTGTTCAGCCAGGCCTCGGGCAGCTTCGGGTCGATGCCGAGCGCCCGCTCGTAGGCCTTGACCGCTTCCTGGAACTTGCCCTTCTTGAACAGTATGTTGCCCTTGGCGTTCCAGCCGTGCTCGTCGCCGGGCTTCATCTGCAGGCCCTTCTCGAGGGCCTCCAGCGCCGGGTCGTACCTCTCGAGGCCGTAGAGCGCGATGCCCTTGCCGATGTAGACATCGGCGTCGGCCTTGCCCCTGGCAATGGCCTTCTCGAAGGACTCGGCCGCGTCTATGAACTTCTCCTTCTTCAGGAAGAGCTTGCCCCTGGGGGCCCAGATGTCCGCGTTGTTCGGGTCCAGTACGGCGACCCTGTTGAAGCAATTGAGCGCTATGGTCTCGTTGTTGGCCTCGTAGGCCAGCAGGCCGAGCTGGAGCCAAGCCTTGACATTGGAGTTGTCGATGCCGACGGCGTTGTCATAGGCCTTCATGGCCTCGTCCTTTCGGCCGATCTTCCGCAGGGCCTCGGCCTTAAGGAACCATGCCTCGCCATTGGTGTTGTCGAGCGTGAGGCTTTTAGTGAAGGCCTCGATGGCCTCGGCTGGCCTGTCGATGTTGAACAGCCCGACGCCCTTCTTGAACCAGGCGACCTGGTCGTTGGGATTGAACTCCAGGGCCCGCTCGAAATGCGTGACGGCCTCGCGATAGCGTCCGGCCTCGTGCAGCAGGTTGGCCTTGTTGTACCAGGCCTCGGGCCTTTTCGGGTTGATCTTGATGGCCTTGTCGTAAGCCGCCAGGGCCTCGTCCACCTTGCCCAACTTCTTCAAAGCCACGCCCTTGTTGATGCAGACCTCGTCGTCGTTGGGGTTAAGGCTCAGGACCTTGTCGTAGGCCTGGATGGCGTTCTCGTACTGCTCGAGGTAGTGGTAGGCCACGCCCAAGTTGTTCCACGCCTTCTCGTAGTCGGGCTTGATGGCCACGGCCTCCTTGAAGCACTTCAGGGCCTCGATGTGCTTCTGCAGGTGCGTCAGGGCCACGCCCTTGTTGAACCAGGCCTTCTCGTTACCCGGGTTGAGCTCCAGGGCCTTCGTGTAGCACTCCACGGCCTCGGCGTGCTTCTCCATGTCGTCGAGGACGTTGGCCTTGTTGAACCAGGCCGAGTCGAAGTCGGGCTTCAGCTTCAGGGCCTTGTTATAGTAATCGAGGGCCTTCTCGTGGTCCCCCCACGAATAGGCGACGTTGCCGAGCCGCAGGTAGGTCTCCGGGTTCCCTACAAGGGTTCCCGTGGCCTCCTCGACCTCCTTGACCTTGGCCTGGATCATCTCGACGACCTTGCGGTCGCCCTTTCCGATCGAGACGCCCTCGGCGCCCTTGTCAACATCGAGGGAGACGCCCATCCTCTGCATGACGATGTTGAGCTGGTTGGCCAAATTCTCCAGCTGGACCGCGGAGAGGGTCTTGACGTTGATGTTCTTTATCTGGCCGACGACGTCGCCGGAGCTGACGAACGAAATGTCGTCGCCATAAGTGGTGGGCCCGACGCCTATGGTCTCTGTGCCGGACTTGGGCTCCTTGCGCTTGAGCGATGTGGATCCGATTAGGCCCGGGCCCTTCTTGAGAACGGCATTGCATTTGGGGCAGTTCTTGTCGGTCGGCTTGACCGGGGTCCCACAATTCGGGCAGTTGGCCATCTGTTGACCTTCCGTTAAAGGAAAGGCGGAGCTACGCTCTTCGTTGCATCATCGTCTTATTCGATGATAATACAGTACTATAATATATAAGTTAAGGATTTGGAAATTGATGGTGAGAAATAATCCGGATTAGCACCTGGTAAAAGTTTCAATCCTGTTTACGACGACCTTGGTTCGGAAGCTGGGATCTCATTTTCTTGATGTGCTTCAAACTGTTACTCGGTTTGACCTTTTTGATTTTGCCTTTAATATGTCGCGTTTTAGAACGCTGTGTTTCTTTTCTTCTTTTAATGAAAGCGAACGATAGCAAGATGATTGCCAAGGCTGTGAAAATGCCAATTACGAATATTATGGTTGCCGAAGTATTATGTTCACGGGGCGGTTCATACCTAGGCGGAACGGGCCGATCGATTATTATGATCCACGTCACTGTAATCGGTTCATGTCCGTCGGTTATGAGGACATTTATTGACCTTGTGCCAGTATCATCCTCTTTAGCTTGGAACTTATAATCGTGACCGATAGCAACCTGAGTGCTATTGACGAACCAAATATACATCAGGGCATCGTAATCGTCGTCCACTGCGTATACGGAAAGGTTGAGGTCATGACCGGATTGGACATCAATCGCTGTCATGTTCGGGTTAATGTATATCAACCGCGGCCGGTGGTTCACATGGATGTTCCAGGTCTCGCTGATAGTGTAATAATCATTCGAGATATTTGCCTTTATCTCGAAAAGACCCGGTTCCGTTGCCGTGAACACGAACGACTCCCCATTAACGAGCGAACCATTGTTGACGCACCATGCGACCGTCAATCTCCCTTGGTTCGGGTCGATTGCCTTGATGGAAAATTCAGTATCCTGTCCCACGATGAGAAAAACATCACGCACGGCGGGGTTCCTGTCCAGGATGATGGGTGGGCTTGACAATCTGACGGTAAATGACCATGGTCCGTCATTGTTGTCAGTCGTGCCATACTTATCGCTGGCGACGATTTTCCAGTAATATGTCCCATTTGCAAGATTCTTAAATTCTTCGTATGTCCTGACATAATCCCCCTTATAGTACATTGTTTCTGGTGTGAACCCGAAATAGAGGGAATAAATTATTTCGTCATTTTCAGGGTCATGACCGCTCCATTTCAATGTGACATTATCGGTCCAGATTATGGCCTTATTGACCGGCGAGACCAGTTCGTAAGTGGGCGGATAGTTGATGATTATGGTGAAATTCCAGGTGGCCGACATCGACTTAAATCTACCATCGTCTGCAATCACATGCCAGGAATATTTTCCGCTTTTTAAATTCTCCAATGTGATGCTGGTCTCGTGACTGGCGTTGTATGAAGTACTTTTTGTCGCGTTATGGTCCTCCTCTAGCGTATATGTGAGATTGACGGTATAATTAAGAATATCTCCGTTCTCATCGAACCCGTTCCAGATTAGTTTCGTAAGGAGTTCATTCTTGATTACAGTTCCATTAATCGGTGATACAAGACCAACACTGGGCGGATATTCGTCGACAATATCGATAGTGACATCCACAAATCCCGAGGAATTCGCACTGATGTTGAACGGGACCTTCAATGTGTCGGAGAGCTGGTCATCGTTCCGATGGGCGTCACGATAATCCTCGACGTATCGCCTGACATCGACCCTGATAGAATATGTTATATATAGATACGAAAGGTAAATAGTCGTGTTCGCTTGGGCGGTTAAATTGAGTGCAAGACTGGCCCAATCATGGCCGTATGAATCGAGACCAGCACTCGGTGCCATTGGCAGATATTGCTGCAGAATGGTGTTAAATGAGATGGTCCTTTCGTCGAAAATAAATGGCCCGTGATAGCTCCAGATTGTCATGTTCCCTAATGAGATGATTGGAGAACTGTTATGGTAATAGAACCCCTCGACATCGTTGTAGATGTAGGCTATTCCCGGTTCTTGTCCCCAGCCGCAATCGCATAATCCTATTGCTAGTTCATCCTTCCCGTCATTATTGATGTCACCCGATGTAGTGGTCCAGTACCCGAGGGACCACATGTAATCATGGGGGGCGAATATTGATCGGTCCTGGGAATAGTTGAAGTTGGGGCCCCCATATTCGATGAATATTTGCTCCCTTAAGCTGATCACCGCAAGATCCTTCTTACCGTCCCCATTCAGGTCACCTGCCTCCCAGATATCTTTTCCATATACCACTGAATGGGTCATGTTGTATGGGGATACTCCTCCATAAAAAATGTAATATGAATTGGGAATTCCGAAATCCTCTCCCGTACTCGACGACATGGCAATATCGTCATAACCGTCGCCATTGAAATCCCCAATCCCTAATACCTTGCTGCCAAAGCCAGAATAGAGGTCATCATCTGGATATTGAATGTCCGGAGTCGTATCGAAGGTTGAATTCCCATAATAAATAAATGCTGTTCTATTATACACATCCCCAATCAATATGTCATCATATCCATCGCCATTGACATCTCCCGCGAAATCAACATTGTCTCCCTTGTATTGGGTTGGCCAATATAACCTCGGAAGGGCGATAGAGGCCCCGGCGGTCGTGTTGATTATCGCCCCGCCATAGTAAATATTGATTGTAGAATTGCCGACGGTTATTAAATCATCATATCCATCCCCATTCAAGTCACCATCTGAGATTAGTTTCAGGGTACTGTTGGCATTCAAGACTAGATCTGGTGCCTGCTTAAGGACCTGACCTCCAAAATAGATGTAAATAGAGTCATTTTTCGAGGAATTGATGCTATCGATAACAAGATCATTATAGCCATCCCTGTTTAAATCCCCGGCAAGAGAAATGGCTCTCCCGAATTGTTGGCCTGGTTGGGTTGGAACGTAAATCATGACCGGTTTGGTACTAAAGGACTTGGCCCCAAGATAGAGGTAGACTTTGCCCTCTTTTTGGTTCGCGATGGCCATATCTGCATAACCATCACCATTGATGTCTCCACTCCCGGTGCTCGACCCGTACCAATCAGGGGCGCCGTCTGATGGATATTCTCTGATTTCCTCCATGTTGGTCTCAATATATGAGCTCGCAAGGTAAATCTGGGCTTGATTGATTATCGCGTCTCTTGGTAATTTGAATCCAAATGTGTTATTATAACTGCCAGGGCCAACCGAAATGGCGCTGTATGATGGATATGAATTTAAAAGCCCAACCTCACCAGTTTGACCCCATACTTCCTGAGCATCTATCGATAGTATAAGATTCGAAGGGGCAGGTTTGTCCCAATACGGTGGCTGGGTATTAATGGTCATATACGCTTCCTTAATTGCTTCAAATTTATTAATGGTGAATCCTGCACTAAGTTCTTTTGGGCTGTCAAAATAAAAATTGTATGTGAGATTCGAGATTGATTTACTAGATGTGTATTGAGCGTTACCATTCTGAACAATGCCTATCGGGTAGGTCATCAACTGGAACAACAGGATTGCGACGATCGCCAGGGCCAATTGCCTCGGGACGACCCTATAAAGGTACAAGGCCTCATGGCTCATATTTTATTACAGTTATAGCCTCCAAAATATCTACCTTTCACAATATATTTAAACATCCCCAGACGACAATCGAATAATCGGTGGTCGAATGCACGTATCTGGTTATTCTTCCTCGGCCTTCTTCTTCTCCGCTATCCGCTTCTCCCAGTCCTTTCCGATGTCATCGATGCTCATGACCTTCGTTGGCCTCGACTTGGGTTCGGCGATGCGAATGCCCATCCTTCTCTTCGCCCATTTGGTGAAGAGCATCATCCTCAGGTAAACGAGGTCGATCAGCAGGATGAAACCGAAGATGCCGAACCAAAGGGCGCCGGTCACGATCCCCGAGGTCTCGAGGAGTAACGTGACGAGGTAGACGCTGACGGCCGCGAAGGCCAGGCTCAGGGCCACGCCAATAACGATGCAGGCCATTCCCTTGCCAATCTCCTTCGTCCTGTAGCATCGTACGCCGAGGACGACCCCGACCATCGGGGCCAGCATCGCGATTATGAGCCCTGTATAGACGAGCCACCACATAGATGGCCAATCGCGGGGCCACGAGAAAAGGATTGCGGCCGAGGGACGGCTAGGCGATGTAGTTCACGCTTCCCCTGTCGAAGCCCTCAACGAGCTCGATCCTGAACTCCTCGGGCTGCCAGGCGATGCTAGGATAGACCAGGTTCTTGAAGAACGGCGACGTGTCCCGGGCGATTCTCGTCGTTATGTGCTCCTCACCGAACAGCTCCTTCGAGACCTCGTAGGCCATCTGCCGGACCGTGGCCTCGTCGAGGTATCCGAGCGTGTGGATGTACTCGTGGAGCAGCACATGGAAGATGTAAGGCTTGTAGAGCTCGGGCTGTGTCTCCTTGATCCTCGCGAGCGGTATCTTGTTCATGACGATGATGTTGGTCCCGACCGGGAAGAAGGCCCCTATGAACCCCTGCGGGTGGTTGCCGAGGTCCGCGAGGCCCAGCATGAGGCCTGCCCTGCCTCTCTTCAGGCTGGCCCTGGCCGCGTCCTTGACGAGCTCGAAGATGTCGGCCAGGCCATTGGCCGAATCGAGCCGCTCCGCGAACTTGTTGATGGTCATCGATGTCCTATTTGGTCTGTGGGGAGATAATAACCTTTCGTAACAAAGTCCCAAGATAGAAAAAAAATGTGAGCCGTCGGAAAAGCCCCGGCCTCACAACGATAATCCCGGGTCTGAGCGTGGACCGTTTCCGACACGGTGCGAACGGGAGCCTCACTCTTACTTCTTGGGCTTCTTCTTGAGGTCCTTCTCCTGGAAGTAAAGCTCCTCTTCCATGAGGTCGTCCATGAGGTCCTCGAAGGGCCATTCCTTGTTCTTCTCGGTGGGCGTGCAGAAGATGGGCCGCTTGAGGCCCTTGACCTTGGGGAACTGGTCCATGGCCTTGTCGATCTCCTCATCTGTGAAGTCCACGAACATGAGGATCTTCATGTCACGCTTCTCGAAGGCGCCCGTGTACTCTTTCTTAATGATGTCCTCGACGCTCTCCTCCTCGTGCCCCTCGGCGTTTATGATGTCGATGTCGAAGCCCATGACCTGCTTTAGGCCCTCGATAAGCAACTTGGCCTTCTCATCACCGTAGCCGTAAAGGACTATGTGCTTGTCCGCCATGTCCAACCCCGAAATCGCGTATGAACTCGAAGTGAATAAAAACCTTTCGACAAGAATTTTTTTACAATGACCGGCCCTACCCAAGGCCAGAGGTCGAGATCATGGCAGGGAAGACGATCAAGCAGACAGTGGAGATAAAGGCGGACCCGAAGAAGGTCTACGAGGCGTTCATGGACCCCAAGAAGCACGCCAAGTTCACGGGCGGCAAGGCCAAGATAAGCAACAAGGTCGGCGGGAAGTTCTCGGTCTTCGACGGCTATGCGGAGGGCGAGAACGTCGAGCTCGAGCCCGGGAAGAAGATCGTCCAGACCTGGAGGGCCAGCGACTGGCCCGAGGGCCACATGTCGAAGATAACGATCAAGCTCTCGAAGAAGGGCAAGGGGACCAAGCTGACCTTCACGCACACCGGCGTCCCGGATGACTTCTTCGAGGACATCAAGCAGGGATGGGTCGAGTATTACTGGGAGCCGATGAAGGAGCTGCTCGAGAAGTGAATATCAGGGACCTGTGGAGCTGATAACGGTAAGAATGGTCTATATTGCGGGAGAGACATTGAATTCTGGTGAGATCATGACAAACGTTTGGGACATGTATCAGGACTTATTGATAATGTACGGAACAAAAGATGATCTGGAGAGGGAGATTGCTAGGGTCATGGCCGATCCCACGCTCATACTTCCCTCAGAGAACCCCAACAAAGCACATGACCGTCTTGAGGCGATATTCTACCTTCACGTCAGGATTCTCCAGCCGATGTGGCTGGAGATCGGTACGCACCCACCGCCGAGGGCTGCCAAGAAATCCTGGCTCTGAAATATAAACCAAGAATCGTCAACAGGTCAAAGGTAGAATGCTCCCGCCGGGATTTGAACCCGAGTCCGAAGCTCGAGAGGCTTCAGTGCTTGACCGGACTACACTACGGGAGCATCTAGGCCCTCAGGTCATGGGCGGATATAGGTGTAGGGTGCCACCATATAAAAAGATTACCCATTCATGGAACGCAGCTCGGGCCCAGTCGAGGCGGAATGGACAGAAAGGTATTTTCGCGACCCTTCCAATCATCCATCGTGTTCCAACCCTTCCTCGACCTGAACGAATGGCTCCGCGGCTATTGTGAGAAGAACCGCATCCAGCTCGTGGACGCCTACCCGGCCCTGGCGGACCACGAGGGGCTACTCGACGGCAAGTACGATTCCGGCGACGGGGTCCACCTGAACGGTGAGGGCTATAAGGCCTTCGGCAAGTTCGTGGCCCTGGAATTGAAGGACGTACTGAATCCCGGGAACGTCGTCGCGTGCCTGGGAGACAGCCTCACGGAGGGTTACCCTGGCAATTTCGTGGGCCAGGAGGAGTTCTCACAATGGAAGCCGTACCCGTTCTATCTCGAGCGAAAAGGCCTCACGGTCATCAATTTCGGCCGCTCCGGGGACACGACCTTCGAGCTCATCCGGCGTTTCCATTCCCAGGTCCGGGTCCACAAGCCCCCGCCGGACATATGCATCGTCCACGGCGGGGCCAACGACATCTTCTGCGATTTCTCCCTCGAGCAGATCGAGGGGAACCTCGTGGACATCTACAAGGCCTGCAAGCGGCACAAGATGACCCCCATCGCGGTCACCCTCCTGCCTGTAATGATCCGCTGAGGCCTGCGTCAGATGAGGTCGTCCTCGGACGGCTCCTTCACCGTTCTCTTCTTCTTGGGCTTGATCAGCAGCCTCTCCCCAAGCATGCTGAGCGGTTCCATCCTGAACTCCTCGAGGTAGGTCAGCAGGCCCGCGCCCCATCTTAAAATTGGGATCCGGAGGTGCTTCGTGAACTCGGGCGTCGGCTGGTAGAACCCCCTCTTCGTCATCAGGAAGGTCAGGCCGTAATAATCCTGGATCACGGCGCACTTGATGGTCCTGGCCCCGAGCTCCTTCAGGGCCCAGAAGCGGTGGTGCCCGTCGAGCACGGCGTAAAGGTCCTTTTTGGGATGCCTCACAACAATGATGGTCCCGACATCCCCCTTGTCCTTATAGAGCCTCTTGTAGCGCTCGACGCCCTCCTCAGTGACCTTCCGGTCGGCGACTATCTTCTTGACCGGGATGCGGACGGCGTACCTGTCCGGGTTCAGGAATATCGGGAATGCCGCCATGACGGTCCTCCGAGGCCATGGGTATATCCTCCACGCCCTTGAAAATCTTTTCTCGGGAAAGATATATGTCATCGGATGTCAATCAACCCGACCGTGACCACGTATTACATCATCGACTCGAACTTCTTCATAAGCCTGCACGAGGTCTACTCGGAGCCCGTGCTCCTGGAGCTGGCCCAGTCGATCCGCGGCATCGACGGCGTTCCTTATGTGACGGACCTGGTCATCGAAGAGATCAAGACCCTTAGATACGACCGGACCCACGCGGTCATCGATGATGTTCAGAAGACCTTCAAGGTCGAGCATGTCCAGCCGGCAGAGGTTGAGGCACTCGAGGCCCGCATAGGCAAGGAGAAATCGCCGCAGAGAACGGACCTGTCCCTGATGGTCCTGGCGGACAGGCTGGGCCGCACCGGCACGGCCCTGCTCGTGAGCGATGATTTCAAGATACACACGACCCAGGAGCAGTACAACCTGGCCTTCAGGATGCTGTCCCCGGCGGCCTTCTTCCTGGACCTGTCGAACAAGGTCCCCGAGGGACCAAGTCGACAGACCTACCGGAGGCTCTACCGCCATGTCCGGCGGAAGGAGATGGAGTACATGCTCTCCCGCCGGGACACCTACAACATAGAGCCGAAGATCTCCTGGCTCGTGGACAATCTACTAGGCGCTGGCTCGGACGCCCGCTCGACGGACCAGTCGCGCATAGTCTCCGTCGGCGGCAATGAGGAGGTGGACCTGGCCCCGGTCTACAGGTACGTGGACGGCGAGAAGGTCCGCGGGTCCAAGCTATCACCGTTCCAGGGCATACTCCCGCACCTCGAGTTCCTGAAGGAATCCAAGGGGGTCGACGAGGAGGTGCGCATCCTCGTCGAGAACGGCGAGCTCAAGGACGCCCTCCAGGTCGTCCACACAGCCTCGGCCCGCCTCCGGAGGAACCTGCAGGAGGCCTCCCTGAAGGTTGGCGAGACCGACGGGCTGAAGCTCAGACAGGTCTATTCGCACTACCTGGCCCATTACGACTTCATGCAGGGGTTCCTGAGCCTTAGCGAGGGCCACATGCTGCTCGCCGAGGAGTGCCTCGACGAGGCGGGCTTCTGCGCCCTCATCACGCGCGACAACGACGATATAGTCAAGGCCAGCTACATCAAGTCCCTCATCTACTTCAGCATGGATGACTACGCTGAGGCCAGGGAGCAGTTCGGGACCACAGAGCGGCTCTCCAGGACGCTCGGGATCCACGAGATGGAGTTCCGGGCCACCTTCGGCAAGAGCATAACGGCCTTCCTCAGTGGCAGGAAGGACCTTGCCGCGGACGCCATGGGCGATGTCCACCGGATGGTCGACGAGATGGGCATGGACGGGACGCGGGCCCTCAAGGCCTTCGCGGACCACATCTACCACTTCGGCAAGGCCGAGGTGGCTCTGGCCGTCTACAACGACGCCCTGGAATCGGCCGTGGAGTGGGGCCAGTCCGCCGAGCTGCAAGAGATCAAGGACGCGGTCGAGGAGTGCCACCTGGCCCTCAACGAGGCCGGCGTGACCGTCGATGTGGGCCTCGAGGAGCTCATAGACAAGGCCAATGAGCTGGCCGCCACCTGCCGCGATACGTACTTCAAGGAGGTCCAGCAGATCGCCATGAAGGAGGCCGAGGAGATGAGGCCTCTGGATGTGCAGGTCACGGACTGGACAACGGGCAAGGACCTGCCCAGGATATACCAAGGATGGATCGAGGTGGTCCGGTTCGTGCCCGTGAGGGAGCCCTCGGCCGGGGGTGAGGGCGCCGAGGTCATGCACACGCTCGTCCTCGGACATGTCCACGGCGTCGGGACCCTGGGCATATACCTGAAGGGCTCCGAGGAGCACTCCGGGGTGGAGCGGTTCAATGTGAGGCTCAAGGACGACGGCCAGTTCAAGGTCCTGGACGCCCCGGCCAGCTACCGGAGGCGCTACGGGATACGCGGCGTTGTCGGGCCCAAGGACCCGGCCAGTGTCGAGATAAAGCGCCAGATGGCGGTCCCCGTGGCCGGTAAGGACGGCCTCAAGGACGACCTATTTTCGAAGAACAAGGCCAATGTTGTGAAATGAATTAAAAATCAGAAATGCCCGGGGTCGCCCCCGGGCCTTGGTCCATGCTCCCATCACGCGAACTTTATGAGCGGGGCCCCCATCGGGAAGACAGCCCTCTTCGCCATCGTGTTTATCAGGATGGCGAAGGACCCATAGAATGCGAAGGCCGCCACGAAGAACAGCGCGGCGCCGGTGTAGTTGCTGCTGAAGGTGTACCACTCCTTCAGGACCAGCAGGGTCACGGCTATATCTATGAAGACCATGATGATGAACAGGATCTTGTTGGTCCCCAGCGAGGCCACCGTGGCGTATAGGCCGAACACCAGGTATCCAAGGAACGCGTAGGTCAGGTGGGACGGGTCCATCGCAACGCCTCCCCAGAGGATTATGATCCAAGTGGCCGACAGCCCGTACCACAGCAGCGAGAAGCCCGTGAAGACCGTCGCGCCGAAGACGTTCTTTCGCTGGAAGTCCATTATGCCCGCGATGAACTGCGCGGTGGCCCCGAGCAAAAGCGTCCAGGGAAGCATCAGTGAGGGCTTGGCTTCGGTAAAGGACAGGTCCGCGGACATGAGGACCACGGCCGCGACCGCGAGGCCCAGCAGGCCCAGCGGGGCCGGCTCGGCAACCGGGGGCTCCGCCGCGGGCACGGGGGGCTTCGCGTCCTTCTTCTCCTTCTTGGGGGCGCTCTCCTTCTCCTCCTCTTCCTCGTCTTCCTCGGGCTCCTCCTTTGGCTTGGCCATGGGTTCCACTCCAGGTATTTCCACGGGGAACATACTATGAGTTAATAAATTATCGGAAGGGCCTATGGAAATCCTTGATAATGCCCTAGCGCGATACATGGGCCGGCCTCGAAATGCGCGTCGCAACGCTGTTCTCCGGCGGGAAGGATTCCAACTACGCCCTGTCCTGGGCCCTGGCCCAGGGCTGGGATGTCTCGCACCTGGTCACGGTCTATCCCGAGAACCTGGAATCGTACATGTACCAGACCGCTGGCCTCGAGCTCACCGCCTTGGCCGCCGAGGCCGTTGGCATCCCGCACGTCAAGGTCTGGACATCGGGCAAGGAGGGCACCGAGGTCCAGGACCTCCAGGTCGTCCTCGGCCGCATCGTCGAGGACGAGGACGTGGAGGGCCTCGTCTCCGGGGCGCTGAAGTCCAACTACCAGAAGGACCGCATCGACCATATGTGCGCCGAGCTCAACATCAAGAGCATCTCGCCGGCCTGGCATAGGGACCCGGAGGAGCATCTGAGGTCGTTGATGAGCTCCGGCTTCGACATCCTGTTCGTGGGGGTCTCGGCCGAGGGCCTGGGGCAGGAATGGCTCGGCCGGCACCTGGACGGGAAGGCCATCGAGGACCTGCTCGCGTTGAGGCAGAGGTACGCCATCAACATCGACGGCGAGGGGGGGGAGTTCGAGACCGTGGTCCTCGACGCCCCGCATTACAAGAAGAAGGTCGTTGTGGACGAGGCCGAGCGCAGCTGGCAGAGGGACTCCGGGAGGCTCATCGTCCACAAGGCCCACCTGGACCCAAAATAGCAATGTTTAAAGTATGGATGTCGATTATCAATACAATCCATTGTATAATGATAGGTACTTGAAGGTGACCGAGGCCGACAGCATGGATGTACAGGGCGCGGGAGGGGCGCAGGCCGGGGCCCAAAGAATCAAGCTCGACTGGGTCAGGGTGCGCTCCGCCAAGGCGACCGGAGGTCCCGCCGGCGAGTGGGAGTCCAAGGGCGACGGGCTCGTCAAGGACGGCAAGATCACCGAGGCCCTGGACTGTTACACCAAGGGCATCACCGAGAACCAGGACAACATTGAGCTCTGGATGAAGAAGGCCGACGCCTTCCTGGCCCTGAAAAGGTTCCGCTCGGCCCTGTTCTGCATGGACTCTGCCCTGGCCAAGGACGGGGCCAGGTCAGACATCTGGCTCATGAGGGCCCTGCTGTTGCACACGGCCGGGGACAACGACGCCGCCGTGGAGGCCGTCAACTATTCACTTTCATTGAAGGGAGACGTGATCCATGCCTGGGCGCTCAAGGCCGAGGCCCTCATGGACCTGGGGCGGTTCGAGGAGTCCCGCTCCTGCGTGCAGCTCGCCGAGGACATGGACGCGAAGAGCGATGAGGTCCAGATCCTGGCAAAGGAGCTTGAACGCAGGATAGCCGATAGCCTCAAGTGTCCCATGTGCGGCGCCAAGGTCGACGTCGCCGGCAAGGCATGCCAGAAGTGCGAGCTCGACGTGCTCATCGAGGATTCCCAGGTCTGCACACAGAAGGCGAAGGATTCGGGCAAGGGCGTGGCCGAGGCCGAGGAGCTGTTGTCGAACGCGAAATCCTTGCGAGAAAAAGGCTTCAATTCACAGGCACTGAAGTCCCTCGGACCCATATCCGACCTGCTCGGGAATGACTGGCAGACCGGGGCCTGGGCCATGCAGATCCTCGACGAGGCCGAGGATGTGGCCGAGGCGCTGGAGACCGACAACCTGGTCGGGACCGTCAGCATCCGCGAGAAGACCGAGAAGGTCCGGGACGCCGTCAAGGGCGGCCAGACCGTCAAGGCCGTTATGCTGGCGCGGCAGGCCCTGGACCTCTCGAAGAAGATCGCCAAGAAGAACTCCAACCTGCTGCTCAAGGACCCCGAGAAGCGCAAGGCCAAGGCCAAATCCGCCGGGCCGGTCTGCCCGAAGTGCGGCGAGACCGTGGACCCGGACTGGGTGAAATGCCCGGTCTGCAAGTCCATGCTCAAGGAGGAGGCCCCCAAGGTCGCACCTCCACCACCAAAGCAGGCGCCCACGGCGACCCCGGGGGAGCTCGGCATCTCCGACGGCGGGGCCCTGTTCTGCCCGTCCTGCCATGAAGAGGTCGAGGACTTCTGGGTCAAGTGCCTTTTCTGCGGGGCCAAGCTCATGGGCCCGAAGCCAGGGGGTGGATGAGGCCATGACGCCCTCGCGAAAGGCAACGGCCGCCCTGTTGCTCGTACTGATGCTGGCGTTCGTACTGCCGCAGGTCCCGGTCGCCGGCTCGGGAAGCAGGGGGCTTCCGCCGACGGTAACCTCGGACCTCAAGAACCCGAGCTATTACGCGCTCGGTACCGCGATCCAGCTCACGGGGACCGCCTCCGACGACGACACGATACTCACTCTCGAGGTCCTGACAAGCGTGGGCCAGACTTGGAAGAACATAACAACGAGCTACAACAACGGGACAGGCACCTATTC
>Ga0315282_10003877_pt1 | contig 26546 bp, 21 predicted proteins | sample YL17G07_20_MG_FD_203693 | JGI IMG/M metagenome (GOLD analysis project Ga0315282, IMG submission 203693) | Sediment microbial communities from Yellowstone Lake, YNP, Wyoming, USA - YL17G07_20 | ecosystem: Environmental > Aquatic > Freshwater > Lake > Sediment | place: USA: Wyoming | collected... | reverse complement strand
GCTTCAGCAGAATTGTCGAAGATATTATTTAAGTACTGGTAGGCCCTTTTGACTTCCGCTTCCCCGCGTTTGCGCTGGGTGATATCCCGGAACACCCCCACCACCCCCATTATTTTGCCGTCTCGTTCCAGGGGGGTAGTCACGTACTCCACCGGGAGAGGCGCACCTTCCTTGGTCCAGAAGACATCGTCGGTTATTTGACTCTTTTCTCCGAACTTGAGAGTGGCGTAAATGGGGCACTCCTCCTCATGATAGGCGGCGCCGTCCTCTTTTTTGTAATGCATAAGTCCATGTAAGTTTTGGCCCAGGACCTCCTCGGCCTCGAATCCGGTCAAGGTCAGTGCGGCCGGATTGATAAAGGTGACCCGGCCCGCCTGGTCTAACCCAAAAACACCTTCACCCGCGGCTGTCAAGATGGCCTCATTTTGCCACCGCAGCTGTTCCAGGGAGTCCTGCATCCCGTGTTCCTCGGTAATGTCGGAATAAATCCCGGTAACATATTCCACGGTGCCGTTCGCATCGCAGATTATCTGTCCCCTCTCCCGAATCCAAAGAACCGCCCCTGATTTTATTTTTATGCGATACTCCCGGACATAGGATTTATTGGTCTGCAAGGCCTGCCGGAATATCTCTTTGGCCTTTTCCAAGTCCTCGGGCACGATAAGCTCGTTCCATTTCATCCGTCGGGAGTTAAAATCCTCAATGGAATAACCGGTGGACTTCTCGAACTTCTCGTCAAATAAGTCGACACTCCAGTCAGAATAGCCTTTAAAGACCACGGAGGGGATGGTTTTCACCAAGAGGCGGAAATTGTTCTCACTTTCCTGGAGGGACGCCAGCGCCTCCCTAAACCGCCGGGTAGTCTTTATCAGGTATAAGGATCCCAACAGAATGAATGAGGATCCGAAAATGATGAAAATAAAATACATCTGTTGAACAAAGAGCATGATCGTCTGATAAAGAACTTTCATCGTCATTTCTCCTACGGTTCTTACCTACGCCGGTGTTGCCGATATGTGACTAAAATCGCCAACCCATTTAGAGAACCGCTGATCATCGCCGGCTTATCCCCCCCCCCAAAAAAAACCTAGAGCTCCGTTAATTAATCGGGCTCTAGGTAAAAACGGGTTTGCCATATTCAACTCGGCAATCCCGCTACCATAACCCGAAGGCTTTAGGCCGGAGACTTTGCGTCCTACCCTTTCGGAGTAGTTTGCCCTTTCGCTGATCCTGGCCGCATAATGGCCTATTTATGTACCTCAGTAAATAGGGGATCCCCTGATTCTTGAGGTTTATATTCCCTATATTTCAAATAATTTCCGTCCAAAAGTTTGCTGACCACAGGATTAAATGGAGGAATAGTAGCCAAGGCGAATTGCCGACGGCTGGCGTCGCAGCAAATTCGCCCCGGCTTTCTCTTAAAGGCAGGGAAAAGGGAATGGCAAAGGTTAAGACAATTCCAAATCTATCTTCTTATCCGGGTGAAATCATAAAGGATTAACGATCCGCTCGCATCTTCTCTCCCCGAATGATGATGCCCGAGGGATCGATGTGTTCGCGGAGGAGGCGCAGCTCACCCCCCGTCGGCGGCTCGAGTTCCAGGAGTTTCTCGGCCATGAGGGGGGTGAAGCCCATGCCCTGGATGACTTCCTCCGGATCGAGGCCCTTGAGGACCCCGAGGAGCCTCATCTTTTTCGTCTTCTCGTCGAAGCCGAAGAGCGCCTTGGAGGTCACCACCCGCCAGGGACCGGTATCTTTGGGCAGCCCGGCCCGCTCCCTGGCTCCCGGACCATCGAGATAGCCGGGAGAGGTGAGAAAATCCACCTTCTCCACGAAGCGCCGGGGCTCGTGCTTCAGGACCACGATGGTCTTCCAGCAATAGGAGGCGGCTTCGTTGCCGCCGCCACTGCCCGGGAAGCGCCGTCCCGGCCGCTCGTAGGTCCCGCCCAGCAGGGTGGAGTTGAGATTGCCGTACTGGTCCACCTGCGCCGCCCCCAGCATGCCGTAATCGATATAGCCGGTGGCCGCATAGGAGAAGGCCCAGTTCATGTTGATCCACTGCAGGGACCGGTAGATGTTACTGGGGCCGCCCATGGTGCCCCGAATAAAGGGGGTGAGGGATTGGGGGCCCACGGCCCCGAACTCGAAGAGCTGCACCAGGTGCGGGGTGTAAAGCCTCTCAGCCAGGATGGCCACCACCTGGGGCATGCCCCAGCCGACGAAGACGGTCTTCCGGTCCTCCAGGAGCCTCGCCGCCGAGCAGATCATGAATTCCGTATCGGTAAATTCCACTACCGCCATCTTTTTACCCCTTCCGTGGCTCTCATTGATAACCTTCTTTAATGGAGGCCTTCCGGGCCAATTCCTTGAGCTTCGGCCAGCCCACGTGTTTCTCTAGAAATTCCAGGTGATCCTTAACGGCGTAAATGTAGCGCTCCAGGTGGTCCTGCATCTGGGCCTCCGTCTGGATGGCGTTTAAGCGGTCCACATGTTCCAGGTCCAGTTCGTAGCGGCCCGGCATGGCTCCGGGGTAGGCCCCGAAGGGCAGGTGCACCACCGCGTCCACCAAAAAGAAGGGGATCGTGGTCCGGCCCGGATCTTTGCGAAACTCCAGGGGCTCGATGATCTCCTCGGCGGACACGATCACCCGTTTCGAGGCCATGGCCGCCTCCAGGGCGAAGAGGTTCGTCCCGAAGATGCGGGCGTTGCCGTAGACGTCGGCCTGGTGCACATGGATCATGAAGACATCAGGATTGAGCGCCGGGACCAAACAGATGGGATCGCCGGTGAAGGGGTCGTTGATCACCTTGGCCCCGGAGCGTGGCAAGCCGTCGGTCCCCAGGAAGTTGCGCACCGGGAGGAAGGGGACGCCCCGGGCTCCGGCCAGAATCCTGGTGGCCAGCACCCCGTTGGTATTGTCGAAGACTTCCACCTTGCCCTCGCAAACGGCTCGGCCGATGTAGCTGCCGTAGCCCAGGAAACCCACGTCGATGCGGGTGCAGCAGCCCCCTCCCACCAGCAGGGGAGAGTCGTGCAGCGTGAACTCGGCGCAGATCCAGAGGTCCCGTTTCCGCTGCCGGATAATCTCCCGAATCATGGCCTGGGGGCCCCGGGTCAGGGAGGAAAAATCGTAGGCGAGATAGGCCCCGTCCTGGACGAAGCGGGAGACGGCCTCCTGCTCCGTCATGACTTTTTCCACGGTATCTCTTGATTTGTTCTCCCGCACCCACTGGCGGAAATCGTCAGGATGGGTGAAGTGCACATCTGCCTGTCCTTGCAACTTGACCTCCTTTAAACTTGTTTCAACCACACTTTGCCGTGAAAATTCTTTGTAGGGGCGGCTCGCGAGCCGCCCCTACAGGTGATTTTCATTTTCGGGATGGCCCAAAATTTCCCATGGAGGTTTAGCCTTTCGTCTCCTCTAAAAACCGCTGGGCGGCAGATAGGGCAGAGTTTTTGCCAGCAGCCAGCATAAGAAGAGCACCACCGGGATGTGGAACAGCAGCTGGAGTATGGAGTAACCGGCCAGGTCCCGGGCCCGGACGTTGAGGATGCCCATCAGGGGCAGCATCCAGAAAGGATTGACCAGATTCGGCAGGGCCTCGGCGGCGTTGTAGATCTGCACCACCCAACCCAGGTGAACATGCAGGGTGTTGGCGGCCGCCATGACGTAAGGGGCCTCCACCACCCACTTGCCGCCTCCGGAGGGCACAAAGAGGCCGAGCACGGCCGAATAGACCCCCACCAGGATAGGGTAAGTGCCATGCGACGTCAGCCTGACGAAAAGGTCGGCCAGGAACGGGTTGATGGCGGTCTTGGCGATGAGCCCGAAGATGCCGGCGTAAAAAGGAAACTGGATGAGCACGCCGGCGGTGGCCGGCACGGATTTGGCCACGGCCTTCAGGAAGGACCCGGGGCGCCAGTGGAGCAGGATACCCGCGGTCAGAAAGATGAAATTAAAGGTGTTGAGGTCCGTAGCCGCCAGGGCCCCCTTCTGCGCAAACAGGAAAATTATGTAGGCCAGCATCAGAATGGCGATCACTACGGACAGGACCGGGCTCGATTCGAGCCGGTCGGCCGGGGTCTTGGGCTTTTCGGCGGTCACTTCCAGCGGCTCGAAGGTGATCCCCATCTCCTCTGCGGTCCTGGCCTTTTGGGGGCTGGGGCAGGAGAAATAGGCCACGGCCACCGAGACGGCAATGAGAATAGCGGCCAGCACCAGGCTCTGCCACAAGAAGATGGTTTGGGTCAGAGGGATGACCCCGGTGATGGGCAAGAGGGCCGGTGGAATGGAGCCTTTGGTGTTCTGCAGGAGCGCCGCCGAGGACGACAACCCCAGGGCCCAGACGGACCCGAGACCGAGATAGGCGGCGGCCCCGATGGCCCGGTAGTCGACGCGCGGCACCCGCCGGACTACTTCCCGGACCAGCAGGCCGGTGAAGATCAGGGACAGGCCCCAGGAAATCAGCGAGGTGAGCATGGCCAGGAGGGCGACGAAGGCCACGGCCCCCCGGGGGGTCTTGGGCACTCCGGCCAGCCAGGCGATCAGCCGGGCGATGGGAGGCGAGCTGGCCACCACGAAGCCGCCGATGATGATCAGGGCCATCTGCATGGTGAAGGGAATCAGGACCCAGAAACCCTCACCGAAGACTTGCACCAGCTTGAGGGGCTTTTCCCCCAGGGCCAGGCCGCCGAGAAAGACGATAATGACCGCGCACAGCGCAAACACGAAGGCGTCAGGAAAATACCGTTCGCAGAAATCAGCCAGGGCTTCGCCCACCCGGGCGAGGGGGGCGGACTCTTGTCCGGCCGGACCTTGTTCTTTCACTTCAACTTCGACTCCCATAAGCCACCTCCAAGGTTCCTTCTCTCAAAGAAGGTGTTCCGGTCAGAAGGTCGAAGCTCAGGGCAGGGCTGGTCTCGAAGAAAACCAGGGGCCAGGCGCGAGCCGGGGCTCCATCCTTGCCTATCAATGCCTTATAGCCGAACTTACAACTGTCACGCCTCTGCGTTCTCTGCGCCTCTGCGACGAAAAATGGTTTACCGCAGAGACGCCGAGGGCACAGAGATAAATAGGTCCAATTATTGCCGAGGCCGCCTCGACGGGCGCATCAAATTACGCCGGCCTGCTTTAGCTCCTTTAACTTCCCGGGTCCCACGCCGAGATAACGGTGATAGATGAACTCATTGTCCGCGCCGATGGGCCGGCAGACCCACTTGATCCGGCCGGGCGTCCTGGTCATGGCCTTGAACGAGGAATTCTGGATCAGGAGCTCCCCGTATGTGGGGTCGTTCCATTTGAGGAAGGTACGCCGCTCCTGCCAGTGCTCCCGGGTCAGCACGTCCCGGGGGTTTTCGAGCCGGCCCGACACCACCGTGCCCTTCTTGTCATCCCGTTTGCTGTAAAGGTAGATCATGTCCTGGATTTCATCGGCGGTGTAGTTCACGGTGAATTTCTCAATTTCGTGCTGGATCGTCGGCTGATTTTTCGGGGTGAGGCGCTCCTTGATGGTGGGGAACATCTCCCGCAGATCAGGCCGTTTTATGATCTCGCACAGGGCCGTCCAGTTAGGGTCGGTGAAACCGGAGATGAAGGTGTAGCCGTCCTTGCACTTGACATAGGTGTATGGGAAGACGGCGTAGTCATAGTTGCCGGCCCGGGGCATCTGCTCCCCGGACATGTGGAAATATTGCAAGGCGTAATTAGAGATGGCCAGCAGCCCCTCCGGCGCGGCGCTGTCGATCATCTGCCCTTTGCCGGTCTTTCTTTTGTAGAACATCGCCATCAGGATGCCCAGGGCCGACCAGGAGCCGCCGGCATACCAGCCCATCCAGTTGCCGTGCTTCATGGGCCGCTTGTAGGTCTGGGCGATTTCCGGGTCGAGGTCCGGCTCGCCGGTGATGGACATGATGACGCCTCGGGCCTGATCGACGATGTCATAGTCCGGCTGGTTGGCGTGTTTCTCGGCTTCCACCCCGTAGTGGCCGTAGCTGCCGATGGCGCAGTAGATCAGGCCGGGGTTGGCCTCGCTCAGTTGCCGGTAACCGATACCCAGGCCGTCCAGATAGCCCGGTTTGAAGGTCTCGATGACCACCGCGGCCTTGCCGGCTAATTTGGCAAACATCTTCCGGCCTTCTTCCTTGGTCAGGTCCAGGGTGACGTGGAATTTGTTCCTGGCCTCGACGATGTACGCCAGGCCGGAATCACCGATCATCATGCCGTAAGGGGACATCTTCCGGGCCAGATCCCCTCCGGGCGGTTCGATGCGGATCACCTCCGCGCCCATTTCCGCCAGGATCGAAGAAGTGACGAGTCCCGCAAAGTTGCCGTAGCTGGCGTCGATCACTACCATGTCATCCAGGGCTTCCGGCTTTTTGTAGGCATCCGGGGGATAGGTCTCCCGGTAGGCCCACCTGGCAAATTCCTGGTTGATCGCCATACCGACAATTTTTTTGTCATCCATGCTGTTTCCTCCCAGAAAGTTTACGGAAGCCTATGGCTACGGTAACTTCAAGCCACTTTTGCCATCCCAGTCCGGCGGTGCATTTTGCGAGGGGACGGCTGGATTCGCTCCAAAGATAACCTTCTCGAATTCCAGTCGCTTGATCTCCTCCAGGGGCAGGCCCAGGATCTTCTGAAAGACGTAGCGATTATCGAAGCCCACCGGGCGGCTGCTCCATTTCACCCGGCTGGGGGTCTCGCTCATTCTGGGCGGATAGCACTCCTGCCTCATCGTGCCATAGAGGTGGTCGTCGTATTCCTGAATGGCGCCTCGCTGCAAGTAATGCTGGTTGTGATAGGCATCCTTGGCGCTCAGCACCCGGGAGGCGGCGAAGCCGTATTTGTCCCCCAGCTCCTCCACCTCCGCCACCTTCTTGGTCTTAGCCCACTTGGCTACGAGGTCGAGCACGGGTTTCGCATCCTTCAGCCGTTCGGTGGGATCGGCAAACTTGTCGTAGAGTTCCATCTGGCCCATGGCTTCGCACAGGCCCTTGAACTCGGGCTTGCTGAAGGCCGCCACGGCCGCCCAGCCGTCCTTGCATTCGAACAGGTCGGAGGGACAGATGGCCAGGTCCCGGTTGCCGGACCTTTTGCGGTCCTCGCCGGTTTTGTGAGTATACAGCCAGGTCCAATCCAGCCAGCGGATGACGTTTTCCACCTGCATGTAGTCGATGAACTGGCCTTCCCCGGTCCGCTCCCGGTAATTCAGGGCCGCCATGATGGCCACCGCGCAACTCAGCCCGGTGATCCAGTCGGCGATCCAGACCCCCGATTTGATGGGCCCCCGGTCTTCGAAACCGGTGATGGGCGACAGGGCGCCCATGCTCTGGGCCACGGCATCATAGGAAGTCCGGCCGGTCCAGGGCCCCCAACTGCCATAGCCGGAGACGTGCAATTGGACGATACCGGGGTTTATTTCTTTGAGTTCTCTATAGCTCAGCCCCCACTCCGCCATGCGGCCGGGGGTGAGGTTGTCCGCCACCACGTCGGACTTTTTCACCAGTTCCAGGAAGAGTTCCTTGCCCTGGGGGTGGCCGAGATGCATGCCGACCCAGTATTTGTTATGGTTTTCTATTTCCAGGCCGGGGGACAGGTTCTTCCAGAAATAGGCGTAGGGGGTGACAAAACGCATCTGATCCCCCTTCTGCCCCTCGAACTTGATCACCTCGGCGCCGAATTCCCCCAGGTAATCACACGCCGCCGGCCCGAGCACCACGTAGCAGACCTCCAGGATCCTGACGCCTGCCAGCGGTTCCGGCTTGTCAAAAAGCTGTCCAATATCGAACTTGTTTTTCAAAAAATCTTGATATGCTTTGCTCATCCCAGTAGCTCCTTGCCTAGCGGATTATTTAGATTTCTATCTGGCCGCTGAATTCTGCCACTGCCCTAAGAGCCGCTTTCTCTCCGTTGTCCACCTCCTTTCGACTGGATTCCAGCAATAATTCCGTAACTGATCAAGCCTCCCTCTGCCCCTGCGGGCCGTGAAAGTGTTGCGTCCCGGATGTATCTCACAAAAATATTAGCCTTTTTGGGGCAGGTTTTTGTAGGGGCGGTGTTTCCCCGCCCAGGTTTTAAAACTGGCAGTCTATCGGGCGGGGAAACCCCGCCCCTACGACAGCCCGGAATCGCCGATGTTTTAGTGATCAAAATTGGGACTAAATGCCCTTTCCCCGCTTACCGCCGTCCGGTCAGGGTCTTGGGGATCCTACCGCTGTGGGCGCATTCCGAGCGCAGCCGCCGGCCGACGATGCGCTCCACCATGCGGCCGAGGGAGAGGACTTTATCCACCTCCACGCCGACGTCGATCCCCATTTCATCCAGCATGACGACCAGGTCTTCGGTGGCGACCAGGCCGGTGATGCTCGGGTCCTGATAATAGTATTCGCCGGTGCCGGCTACGGGCACCCCATCCACAAAATTGGCCGGCTGGCCGCCGATGCCTCCGAGGGTGGATTCGAAATGAGTGATCCCGGCGTTCAAGGCCGCCAGGACATTGGCCAGCCCCCAGCCCCGGGTCACATGAAAATGGGCCAGGTGTTTCTCAGGGTCCGGAATGGCCTCGAGAATCATGGAAAAATATTCATAGACCTTATTGGGCGGCGCCGAACCATCATGATCGGCGTGTTCGATGTCATCCGCCCCGATGGCCAGCCACTGCTGGGTGAATGCCACCGCTTTCTTCAGCTCCGTGGGTCCCTCAAGGGGACAGCCCCAGATGGTGCTGACCGTGCCGCAGACCTTCATGCCGGCCTCATGGGCCAGGGGGATGCACTGCTCGCACATCTTCCAGTAGTCGGCCAGGGACAGGCCCGAATTGACCTTATGGTGCGACTCGCTGGTGGATACCATGAACAGGATGCGGTCGGGACCGTAGCCTTCCCGCCGGGCCTGGATGGCACGATCCACCGCCCGCTCTCTGATGGTGATGGCCGTGAGTTCCACGTCTTTCAAGAGGTGGCCCACCTTTTTGCTGCCCCGGAGCCGCTTCATCAATTCGTCGGCGTCCTTAAATTGCGGCATCCCCTTGGGGCTGCCGAAATTGGTGACCTCAAGGCGCTTAAAACCGGCCAGAACCAGTTGTTCCGCCACCCAAAGCTTGGCGTCGGTGGGGATAAACTTTTCTTCGTGCTGAAACCCGTCCCTGACCGTGATATCGCCCAGAACTACTTTTTTAGGGTAATTCATCAAAGCCATAGCGAATCCTTCCGATGCTTTTCAAAACGCAGTAACCGTAGGGTGCGTCTTACGCACCATTTTTTTATGCCTGCGAAGGTTAAAACCGCAGGTTGCCAAAAGACGGCTCCCCGATGGGCCGCAGCAGACTCACTTCGACGGCCATCGCCAGCCAGTCGCGGATCTCCCGGAATTTCAGCACCCGGTCATTGAGCAGGCGGGCTCCGCAAAAGAAGGGGTGGGCCTCGCCATCATACTTGTCGATCATCTGCTGGCGAAAGGCCTGTTTCTCCTCCTCGCTCATGGGGTTGCCGCGTTTGCGCTCCTCGATGGACATGAGCACTTCCCCGGCGGAACGGCCGCTCATCACCGAGGTGCGGGCCCGCATGGTGGAGAAGAGAAAATGGGGGCGGTAGCCGCGGCCGCACATGCCGTAATTGGCGGCGCCGTTGTCGGGGCCGATCACCAACTGCAGGCGCGGCACCTGGGCGCAGGAAACCGCCCGCACCATATCCGCCCCGTATTTGCCGATGCCCATGTGCTCGGACTCCGAGCCCACCATGTAGCCCGGCGAGGCCTGGACAAAGAGCAGCGGGGTCTTCTCCTGGCAGCAGCGCACGATCCATTCGGTGGCCTTTTGCGCCGCCTGCGTAAAGATGATGCCGATGCCGTTGGAGGCGATGACGCCCACCGGCAGGCCCTTGAGGCGCAGCTTGCCGGTGACGATATTGTCGCCGAGTCCGGGGGCGTAAGGCTTTTTATATTCGGCAAACTGGCTGTCATCGGCAATGGCCTCGAGGAAGGCCCGCACGTTGATGCCCTGATGGACATTGGCCGGCAGCATCTCGTAGATGGCTGCCGCCGGCACCCGGGGCGGCACTTCCTCGTAGCGATGACTACGCAGCTTTTGCGGTGGCTCCAGGGAGAGAATCTCCCGCACCCGTTCGATGGCCTCCGCCTGATCCTGGCACAAGTGGTCGGCGCCGCCGGAGAGTTGCGTATGCACCCGGGCCCCGCCCAGATCTTCGGCGGAAATGACTTCCCCGGTGGCCGCTTTGACCAGCGGCGGCCCCCCCAGGAAGGAGTATGACATCTGGTCGATCATCACCGACTGGCAGGCCATGAAGACGATGTAAGCGCCGCCGGCAGTGTTGCCGCCGGTGCTCATGGTGATCTGCTTCAAGCCCATGGCGCTCATACGCGCCATGTTGTAGAACATGGAGCCGAACTGCTGATCGTCCGGGAAGACGTCCGCCTGCATGGGGAGATAGGCGCCCCCGGAATCGGCGATGTAGACGCAGTTCAAGCCGCAGCGTTCGGCCATCGCCTGGGCCCGCATGTGTTTCTTGAGGGTGATGGGGAAATAGGTGCCGGCCTTCACCCGGCTGTCATTGGCAAAGATCATGGTCCATTTGCCGTGAATCTTGCCCAAACCGGTCACCAGCCCCCCGCAAGGGACATCCATGACATCGGGATAATCCATGCCAAACCCGGCGATCCGACTGAATTCGAAGAATTCCGTCCCCGGATCGATCAACTTGTCGATGAGGTCCCGGACCGGCTGTTTGCCTTGCTTGGCCAGGCGCTGGACGGCCTTCTCCCCCCCGGGCCAAATAGCCTGGTAGACGAGCTCATCCAGTTTCAGTTCTTCATTTTCCCAGTGGGTGCGGTTATCTGACATCTTGCTCCCTTGAATTATTCGGTTTCGAGTTTTAAGGAATTGGTGGGCAGTGCCCACCCTACATTCTCTTCATTACCCATAAGTTCTTCCGCCTGGTGGCACAGCCTTTCCAGGCTGTGCAGGAACCCCGCAAAGGCGCACAGGCTATCAAGCCTGTGCCACCAAAGCTCGAGGTCTATTTCATAAATACCGGTTTCCGTTTTTCCACAAAGGCCTGTAAGCCTTCCTGCCCATCGGCATGAGCCGCACAGGTAGAGAGGCCCCGGCGCTCCCGTTCCAGGTGCGCTTCAAAGGCGCTGTTAAAAGAGTCAGTGAGCAGGCGCTTGGCCCAGCCGAAGGAATTGAGGGAGATGCCGGCCAGTTCGTGAGCCATACTCATGGCCTCTGCCAGGACCAGGGCGTCCGGGACAGTTCTGGTCGCCAGTCCCCATTCATAAGCCTGCTGGGCCGAGATCGGCCGGTCGAAGGCGACAATTTCCAAGGCCCGGGCCAACCCGACCATTCTGGGAAGGGTGAAAGAGCCGCCGCCGTCCAGGCAGAGGCCGGACGAGGTATAGGCTTGCTTGAGCACGGCGGATTCGCCCATGACCCGGAAATCGCAGGCCAGGGCCAGCGAGAAGCCGCCGCCGGCGGCCACGCCGTTGATGGCGGCGATCACCGGCTTGGGCATGCGGCGAATCTCCAGGATAGCTTGGTGGAAATAGGCGGCCACCTCATGGATGGTCCGGGCCGGACCAACGGGGGAGGCCAGGAAGTATTTCAGGTCGCCGCCGGCGCAGAAGGCCTTGCCCTCGCCGCAGATGACGATGGCGCGCACCTCCGGGTCGGCGGCTAGATTGATAAGCTGAGAGGCAAAGCTTACGACCAAGTCCTGGTCAAAGGCATTATAAGCCTGCGGACGGTTCAACACGACGCAGGCTATGGCACCATCTCGGGTAGTCTTGACGGATTCAGTCATTTTATCGCCCTTACTTCTTTGCAAAGAACCCGGCCAGCGGCTCCTGGGTTTCCCTGAAATTGCCAGACCTGGAATCAAACCGGACCTGGAATCCCTAACCCCTAACTAACTGACTACTGACTACTGGCTACTGACTACTGGCTACTGACTACTGGCTACTGGTTCACTTCCCCTTATACACCGGCTTGCGCTTTTCGCCGAAGGCGCGCAGACCTTCCAGACGGTCTTCCGAAGGGATGGTCACCCAGTAGGCATTGGATTCAATGGCCAGGCCGGTATGCAGATCGGCCTCCAGCCCATAATTGATGGCATATTTGGCCTGCTGGATGGCGATGGGGCCGGCTGCACAGATCATCCCCGCCATGGCGCGGCACTCGTCCAGCAACGACTCCGGCGGACAGACTTTATTCACCAGCCCGATCTGCAAGGCCTCCTGGGCGTCCACCCGGCGGCCGGTAAAGATGAGTTCCTTGGCTTTCCCGCGCCCGATCAGACGAGGCAGACGCTGGGTGCCGCCGGCGCCGGGAATGATGGCCAATCGGGTTTCGGTCAGTCCCAGGCTGGCGGTGGCTGAGGCGATGCGGATGTCGCAGGCCAGGGCCAGCTCGGTGCCCCCCCCCAGGGCAATGCCGTTGACCGCGGCGATCACGGGTTTGTTCAGGTATTCAATGAAGGTGAAGAGATTGCGAATCGTAAAAATGAACTCCCGCACCTGCATCTCGCTCATGGAAGCGCGTTCTTTCAGATCGGCGCCGGCGCAAAAGGCCTTTGGTCCCGCCCCCACAATAATCACCACCCGCACTTCCGGATCGAAGTGCACGGCTTCCACCCGTTCCTTCAGGGCCCGAAGCATCGGAAAATTGAACGAGTTCATGACTTCGGGACGGTTCAGGGTGAGCACGGCCACCCGATCTTGCCTTTCCTCTAAGATTAGCGGTTCAGTCATAGGTTCTCCATCGGCAATGTGGTTTCTATTTTGGTGCTTGCTGCCGATCTGAAGGCTTTTTTTATTCCCCCCTTTTCTAAAGGGGGGCTAGGGGGGATTTCATAAGCGCCTGAAAATCCCCCTAAATCCCCCTTTTTCAAAGGGGGACTTGATGAATCCCGCCTTGCGAATGCTCTTGATAACAGGCGCGAAGTTTTCGCACCTAAGCACTATCCGGCCAGCCCTTCCTGATTCGGGAGGGCCATCATGGTCGCCAGCATGGTGGCGACCGTTTTCCCTTTGCCCTGCTGGTGGGCGATGACCTCACCCGTGCACACGCTGAGAGTCTTCCCCGGCCTGATCACCCGCCCCAGGGCCAGGAACAGTTCGCCTACGGCCGGGGCCAGCAGGTTGATCTTGTACTCGACCGTCAAAACCGCCATATCGGCGGGCATGAGGCTGAAGGCGGCATAGCCGCAGGCGGTATCCACGATGGTGGCGATAATCCCGGCATGGACAAAGCCATGTTGCTGGGTCAAGTCATCCCGGTACGGCAGGCTGATCTCCACTTCTCCAGGTGAGACCTTGGCCAATTCGGCGCCAATGGTATTCATGAACTTCTGCCTGGCAAAACTTGACCGGACTCGCTTTTCGAAGTCAGGGTCCTGGATCTTGAATCGCATGGCCAAGCCCTCTGTTGCTCTTAGCGACGGGACTCCTAGCGCTGCGCCTTCCTGGCAAAGGCTTCCCGGGTGAGCTCCCGGGCGATGATCACGCGGCGGATCTCGCTGGTGCCCGCCCCGATTTCATAGAGTTTGGCGTCGCGCCAGAGCTTTTGCACCGGAAATTCCAGGCAATAGCCATAACCCCCATGGATCTGAATCCCCTGATCGCACACCCAGGTGGCGGTTTCCGCGGCAAAGAGGATGGCCGCGGCGGCCAGGCGGTTCAGTTCGGTGCCTTTGCCGCCCCGGGGAGATCGCTGGGCCAGATCGGCGGCGCGGTAAACCAGCAGCCGGGCAGCTTCGGTGCGGACGTACATGTCGGCCAGCTTCTGCTGAATCATCTGAAAATTGGCGATGGGCTGGCCGAACTGCTCGCGCTCCACCGAGTAGCGGATGGAATAATCGAGGGCCTGTTGCGCCATGCCGATGGAGCCGCCGGCCAGCACGATCCGCTCCACGTCGAGGCCGCTGGTCATGACATGGACGCCCATATTTTCCTGTCCGACCAGGTTTTCGGCCGGCACCTCGCAGTCCTCAAAGATCAGCTCACCCGTGGGCGAGCCCCGCATGCCGCATTTTTTCAGCTTGCGGGACACGGCAAAACCGGGAAAGTCCTTTTCCACGATGAAGGCGCTGATCCCTTTGGCGCCTTGCTCCGGCGAGGTTTTGGCGTAGACCAGCAAGGTGTCGGCCACCGGCCCGTTGGTGATGAAGATTTTGGTGCCCTTCAGCAGGTATTTGTCCCCTTTTTTGACGGCCCGGGTGCGGATACTCATGGCATCGGAACCCGCATTGGGTTCGGTCAGGGCCATGGCGCCGATTTTTTCGCCCCTGATCAGCGGCGGCAAATATTTCTCTTTGAGCATTTCACTGGCGTTTTTGTGGATATTGTGGGCGCAGAGGTTGGAATGCGCCCCATAAGTCATGCCCAACGCCGGGCAGATGCGGCTCATTTCTTCGATGGCCAGGGCCTGCATCAAGACATCGCCGCCCAAGCCGCCGTATTTTTCATCTATGGTGATGCCGAGGATGCCGATCTCGGCGCATTTCTTAAAAAAATCGGGGGGAAACCAATCCTCCTCATCGATCTTTTCCTGCAGCGGCCCCAGCTCATTAACGGACCATTTGTACACGGTTTCTTTGATCATCCGTTGTTCATCGGTCAGTTGAAAATCCATGAAACCCTCCCGAACGCACGCTAATAGATTTTGGCTGCTTCAAGGCAAGCTGCTGCTAACTGGTTATTTACCAAAAGCACAATCTCATATCCTAGTCAAAACCCAACCACCGCACTTCCCGGGGTTTACGGGGAGGGACCGGGGGCTCCTTGGCAGAGTAACCGATGGGGGTGATGGCCAGTAATTGCTGGTCGGTTTTACCCAGGAACTCCAGGACTTCCTTCTCCACCAGGCTGCCGGCGGTCATCCAGCAAGTCCCGAGGCCCTCGGCGTGGGCCGCCAGGAGGATATTCTGCATCAAGGCGGCGCCGCTTTGAATGTTGGCGGCGCCGGTGGCCTCGCCCCAATTCCAGACGGTCACGGTGATGACCACCGGGGCGCCCCCCAGGTCCTTGAAAAACGCCACTACTCGTTGCTGGCTTTTCTCCGGCACGCCGGTTTGCTGCATGATGGGAACCAGTTTGGCGATGGAGAGGTTGATCAGGCCGACAAACTCATCCCGGGCCTTGCCGGCCAGCACCGCGATGTCCCAACATTGGGTGTTCATGCCGGACGGGGCCCACAGGCCGGCGTCGACCACCCTTTCCAGGGCCTCCCGGGGCGGCATCTCCGACCGATAGAGGCGGTGGCTGCGGCGGTTATGAATGGCTTCGTAAAGATCCATATTGCTCCTTTCCCGATCTAATGAGTGATAATCCTTCCTGGGCTGCCCTAAAAGCCGGCAGGGGGCAGGTAAGACAGTGTTTTAACAGTCAGTATAGAAAGAGCACCACCGAGATCTGGCACATTGGTTGGAGGATGAAGTAACCGGCCGGTCCCAACTTCCATCCATCACCTCCAATGAAAAATATGCCGTACTTATCAGCATACTAGTGGGATAGCCTGGCAAAGACCTCCGGCCAGGTCCGGCCGGTGAATACCTCATAATGGCTGCGGGCTAGACCTCAACCATTACTGCAAGGGCTGTACCGGCAGGGCTGCTTGAGCTAATAGGCTGAAATTCAAACATAAAAAACCGCCCAGGCAAAAGCGGGGCCCAAAACAGGGTCTAGCAAATGCTGCACTTTTTTCCCCGAGGTTCGGCCAGCCATAAAAGCGAGTGATAAAAGCAAAGATTACGGCAAGTTAGGCGAGACAGAGGATTCGCTTCACCTCTGTAGCATATCAGACAGTGCCCATCGCGATGCCGGTTAGCCTGGCCCCAAATTAAACCTCGAGGCTGGCTTCCTGGTATTTGACGCTGGGGGTCCAGGACTTTAGGGGCCTTTGGCAGCCTTGGCAGGTGGCGCTGCTTACCGTACCTTTTCACCACATCTCAAACATTTTACCGTTGCGGATGGCAAAGGCGATTTCTTCGGCAACGTTAAAGAGCACCAAAAGTTCTTCTTCTTAAGAGGGGTTCCCCGCCCGCGACCACCCTTCTCGTGGGGAACAGAAAGCACAATAGCACAAAATTGCAGGCAAAATCAAAATTTTCCCGAGGTCGATCAAATCACCCCGAATGACGGCAAACGGGGCCAGGGCGGCCGCCCTCGAAACAGAAAAATATTACTAAGATTAATGGCTTATAAGGCCACCTTGATTTATCAAATCTTCGCCATCATATTGGTAGATAGCCTGCTAATAAAGCGATAGGGAGATGGTATGGACGAAAAATCCCCCCGAGGTGCGGCGATCCGGAAGTTGATGGCAAGTGCCATGTTCCTGCTGGCGCTAACGTCCAGCAGCTGGGCCCAGAGCGCCCCGGATTTTGCCTTAAAGGACGTGAGGCGCGGGCAGGAATACACCCTGAGTCAGTTCAAAGGGAAGGTGGTCTTGCTCAATTTCTTCACTTATCTGTGCAAGCCTTGTAAAGAAGAGATGCCCTTTCTCAACCAGATCGACCGGGAGTTCAAGAGTCGGGGCTTCCAGACCATAGGGATCGGCCTGGCTTCCACCCCGGCGGAATTGCGTTCTTTAGCCCAGCAACTGGGGCTGGATTATCCGGTGCTGGCCGGGACCGACGAGGTGAGTAAAGCCTACGGTAAGGTGGAGTTCGTGCCCACCACCTTCATCATTGATCGCCAGGGTAATATTGTCCATAAAATCTACGAGGCCCGGTCCAAGGGGGATCTGATCAAATTGATTCAGCCGCTTCTCTAATAGCCCGGCATGGGTAGGCCTTTTGCCGGGATGCTACCCGTCCCGGGTGATCGCCTCGATTAAATCCCGGCGCACCTGCTCGGCCCGGTCGTTATCCACCTGGCAGGTCCCCACCGTACGGTGACCGCCGCCGCCATATTGGTGCATCAGGCGGCCCACGTCGGTTCGGCTGCTTCTATTGATGATGCTGTGCCCGACGGTAAAGACGGTGTTCTGGTTCTGCTTGCCCATGATGATTTGCATACTGATATTGCATTGCATGAACATGGTATAGATGACGAAGCGATTGCCGGTGTAGATTTCCTGCTGTTGGCGCAAATCCAAGACTATCAGGTTGCCGTGCACGGTGGCGTTCTTTCTAATCATCTCCCGGAAAATTTCGTCCTGTTCAAAATAGCGCTCAACCCTTTCCTCGACATCCGGCATTTCCAGAATTGCCTCCACCGGTTTGGTCCGGCACCACTCCACCAGTTCCATCATCAGTTGATAATTGCTGATCCGGTAATCCCGATAGCGGCCTAGGCCGGTGCGCGGGTCCATAATGAAGCTCATGAGCACCCAGCCTTTGGGGTGTTCGATATCCTCCACCGTTAAGCGGCCGCTGTCACATTTATCCACGTAGGCCATCATTTCGTCGAATTTTTTGGGAAACCTCTCAGGCCCGCCATAATATTCCCAGATGATCCGGGCACAACTGGGGGCCATTTTGGCCATGCCTGTAAAGGTGAAATTGAAATGGTGCCGATCCTCCTCGCTGGCATGGTGGTCGAACCAGAGGCCGACCCCCGGGGCATAAGGGACGTTGGCCAGAATGTCATTTTTCGTGACCTCGATTAAGCCTTCCTGGACGTCCTTGGGATGGACAAAGGTCCAACTGTCCAGGAGGCCAATCTCTTTAAGCAGCACCGCACAGATTAGACCGTCAAAGTCTGACCTGGTGAGCAGTCTCATAGTATGTCATCCTCCAGAGGCGATTTCTAGCTTACCAACTATTTAATGGAATTTTTGGCGTTTGCCAAGACACCCGCCAGCAGTGGGGCCATCTTAGACCAAAAGTCTGTCCAGCACACGGTAATAATTACCCCGCCAGCGATAAGGATGCTGGAACCAATATTGAAGAGATTTCCCTAAGGGACCGATAAACAGACCAGGTATTTTTCGCAGGGCGGTGAACGCCGGGTAGGAGAGATTGCCGCCGCGGCGGCGCCCGCCCTAGTTGTCTCTGCCTGCACCTTTAGGCCGCTCCAATACCAGGCCTAGCGCCGTGACCGGCAGCACCTCAGGGAAGACAAGTCATGGTTAGGGACGAATTGTCAGCCAAGGCGGCTGAACTTTCCTTTTTGGACGAGCTGGGCCGGATCAGGGGGAGCGGCGGGAGAAGGCGCGATTTAACCCGGCGGCTGGAGACGGAACCGGCCCGGCGGCGCCGCGCCGCGCCTCTGCAGGCCCTGTTTGACCTGATCCAGGACTTTATCTGGGTGGTGGATGGCAGGGGACGCATCCTGTGGTTTAACCAGGTGGTCGTGGAGCGTTTAGGATATGCGCCAGAGGAACTCGCGGGCCTGAGCTTGCTGGCCGTGCACCCTGAGGACCGGAGCGAGGAGGCGGCGGCAATTTGGGCGGCCTTGGTGGCAGGCGAGACGGACGCCTGGACCCTCCCCTTGCGGGCTAAGAACGGCGAGCTAATCTCGGTGGAGACCAAATTCACCCTGGGCCGCTGGTTCGGTCAGGAAGCCTTATTTGCGGTGAGCCGGGACTTCACCTGGCGCCGGCAGCTGGAAGCCCAACTGATCCAGTCAGCCAAGTTGGCCTCCCTCGGGGTGATGGCCGAGGGGATTGCCCATGAAATCCGCTCTCCCCTGACGGTGTGTTCCTCAGCCGCGCAGTTTATCCTGCAAGACGATCTGGACCCGGAGTTTCACCGCCTCTGCCTGGAGAAGATGCTGTCAGGAATTGCCAGGGCCTCGGCCGTCATTGAAAACCTCTTGAATTTTACCCGCGCCATCATCCAACAGCATCCGGGCTCCATTGAGGTACAGAGTACCTTGGGACAGGGCACCAGTTTTACGGTGAAATTGGTCCTCAGGCAAGAAGCTCGGCGCGGCCTCTGACGGCGGTGGGGGGGTCAGGTTGCTTTCCCGCCCTCGTCCTGGGACCGCTTTTGCCGGTTCCTGCGCCAAAATAGTTAAAGAAAATTGGCAAGAAGCCGATTGCTAAAATAGATTCATGGTTGAGTTATCCGAAACGGGCAGCTAGTCGGGAAGACCGATTTTTCCAAAAGCTTTCTATCTCTGCTGCAAACGCTGCTGACGGAAACGCAGTCAAAAAAGAGATCATGTCCGCCCACCGACACCACCGGCAGGACTCGAGACCGCAGGCCGCGGACGCCGGGGGCAGTCCCCGGAGGTTGATTTACTTTCCCATCATCCATACCCAGGCGGATATGGGCGCCCTGAGGGACTCGGTGGTCCGGGCGACCCTGGAGAAGGTGGGGCGGGCCGGTTTGTCTCGCAAAACTGCGGCTATAGAAAAGATCTGGACGGCAATAGAGGGGGCCATCAACGCCCTGGCCCTGTCTTTTGACCGGGTCCGGCTCTACCAGGACGGCCTGCCCGTGTGCGGGCGCGAGGCTGAGATCGTCAGGGAACTGGCCCAGGCGGGCAGCCGCAACCATCAGCTCTTGCTGCGCTTGATGGAGAAAGGGGCCACCCTCATGGGAACCGAATCCGGGGAGCTGTTGGTGCAAGAGTACCAGTTGGCCCGGCAAGCCCTGAAGGCCCGACCAACGCGGAGCCCGGGGGTGGCGGCGCAACGCCGGGTCGCACCTGATTCCGTGCTGCAGCGCCGGGATCAATTCATGGCCCAGCGCATTAACGACACTCTCGAACCCGGCGAGACCGGTATCCTCTTTGTGGGGATGCTCCATTCCGTGGTACGGTATGTCCAACCAGACGTGAAGGTGATCTATCCGCTTCACCGGCCTGGTTGAATCCGGAGGAAATATGGATCCAAGCACCACCCGGGTGCTTATCGTGGACGATGATCGGGATATCAGCTCGTTGCTCTCAGTCCTGATGAACAAAGCGGGGTTGACCAGTATGATGGCCCACGACGGGGAGACGGCCCTGCGGCTGGTCCCCGTGGCCAGGCCCGACCTGCTGCTGGTGGACGTCAAGATGCCCGGCATCGACGGCATGGAAGTGTTGAAGCGGGTCAAGGAAACCAACCCCCATATGCCGGTGGTCCTCATTACCGCGTATGCCGAGGTCCAGGCGTCGGTGGCGGCCATGCGGGCCGGGGCTTTCGATTATCTGGCCAAACCTTTCGACCACGCGGAGGTAATCCGGGTGGTGCGGGCCGCGTTGGCCGAAGGGGAGCGCCGGCGCCGGTCCCAGTCCGAAGAAATTGCGGCGGACAATTGTCTCCGGGTCATGATGGGCCCCAGCGACGCCGTCACCCGGATTATCCGGGAAGTGAACCGGGTGGCCCAATCGGACTTCAGCGTTATCATCCAGGGGGAAACCGGCTCCGGCAAGGAACTGGTGGCCCGGGCCCTCCACCAACTGAGCAGCCGCGACGGCGGCCCTTTCATTCCCCTGGATTGCGGGGCTATCCCGGAAACCCTCATCGAAAGCGAACTGTTCGGCTACCAGAAAGGGGCCTTCACCGGGGCCGTGGCGCCCAAGGCCGGGAAATTCGAAGCGGCCCAGGGAGGCACCTTATTTTTGGATGAGATCGGCAATCTGCCCCTGGCCTCCCAGACGCGACTGCTGCGGGTCCTCCAGGAGAAGGCGGTCCTGCGCCTGGGAGCCACCCGGCCGATAAAAATTGATGTGCGCCTGCTCACCGCCAGCAACCAGGAACTTCAGGGACTGGTGTCCTCGGGACAGATGCGTGAGGACCTGTACTTTCGCCTTAATGAATTTACCATCACGATCCCGGCCCTCAGAGAACGCAAAGACGACATCCCCTATTTGGCCAAACGGTTCCTGGATATTACCAATAAAGAGTTGCAGAAAAACGTCCAACGGGTTTCCGAATACTGTCTCGAGGCCTTGCTGTCTTACAACTGGCCGGGGAACGTGCGGCAGCTCCGGTCGGTTATTCGCCGGGCCGTACTCCTGGCCGACGACCTCATCACCGAGAAACATCTGGACATCAAGCGCGCCCCGGTGCCGGGATTGGCCTTCACTCCCAGGGTGCAGGGCATCCCCTGGCAGGAACTGTCCCTCAAGGAGATCGTGCATCACAGCGTGGTCACCGTGGAGCGGGAAGTCCTGATGCAGGCGCTGAAATATACCCGGGGCAATAAAGCCAAGGCGGCACGGCTATTGCAAATCGACTACAAAACGATTCATTCCAAACTGAAGCAGTTCGGCATTAATCGATCCGGAGGCGGTTATGACTAAAAAGCAGGGACGTGGCGAGGAAGGAGGCTTCGGGGGGGTCTTCAAGGGTCTGGCGGACCTCATCGAAAAGCTGGGCGATCTGGCGGAAAAGGGGGAAAAGCTCAAAAAATCCGGAGAATTCCAGCAAAAGGACGTGAAAGGGGTCTATGGCTTCTCGGTCAAAGTGGGCCTGGGGGATAAAGGCGCCCAAGAAGTCAAGGTGGAACCCTTCGGCAACGTGCGCCGGGACGAGGGGTCCGGAGAAACCGTAGTCCATGAAATCCGGGAACCCGTGGTGGACGTGTTCGAGGAAAAAGACCATACCCTGGTGGTGGCCGAGATGCCGGGGATCAGCACCAAGGACGTGCATCTTACGGTCAAGGACGACCTGCTCACCATTTATGCCGAGAAGCGGGATAAGAAGTACCGCAAGGAGATCCTGCTGCCCCGGAGCTATCCCAAAGAGAAGATGAAGATGACCTGCAACAACGGCATCCTGGAAATCAAGTGCGTCATGTAGTTGAGGCCAAGGACCTTATATGAAGAAATCAGAGGAGTTGAGCCTCAAGCTGAAAGTGACCGAGGCCCTGAGTAAAGACGTGGGTCGGGCCTATGCCCGCATGGGGCCGGAAGACCTGGAAAAACTTCAGGTGGCCATCGGCGACATCGTGGAGGTCGCCGGCAAGCGGAAAACGGTCTGCAAGGCCATGCCGGCCTATAAAGAATTGCGGGGCCGGTCCCGGCTCCAACTGGACGGCATCAGCCGGGAAAACGCCGGCGCCGGGATAGATGACTTCGTGCAGGTGAAGAAGATCGCCTGCCGCCCCGGGGAACGGGTGGTCCTGACCCCCATCAACATTACTCCCGCCGACCGGGATCTCCAGTACATCGGCAGCCTCCTGGACGGCCTGCCGGTGCTGGAGGGGGACCGCATCCGGGCCACCCTGTTCGGCAGCCGCACCGCCGATTTCAAGGTGGAAGCCCTGACACCCCGGGGGCCAGTGCTGATAAACCCCACCACCACCCTGGTGATCGGCAAGGCCGGGGTCCCGGAACCCCGTAAGGCGGCGGTATCCTATGAAGACGTGGGCGGTCTTAAGCCCCAACTCCAGCGCATCCGGGAGATGATCGAGCTGCCGTTGCGCTACCCCGAGCTGTTCGAGCGCCTGGGGATCGACGCGCCCAAGGGCGTCTTACTCCACGGCCCCCCGGGCTGCGGCAAGACCCTCATTGCCCGCACCATCGCCCACGAGACCGAGGCCAACTTTTTCTCGGTGAGCGGGCCTGAGGTGGTGCACAAGTTCTATGGCGAGTCCGAGGCTCACCTGCGCAAGATCTTCGAGGAGGCCGGCCGTAAGGGACCCAGCATCATCTTCCTGGACGAAATAGATTCCATCGCCCCCCGGCGAGAAAATGTGGTGGGAGACGTGGAAAAACGGGTGGTGGCCCAACTCCTGGCCTTGATGGACGGCCTCACCAAGCGCCAGAACGTCATTGTCATCGCCGCCACCAACATCCCCAATGCCCTGGACCTGGCGCTCCGGCGGCCGGGGCGGTTCGACCGGGAGATCGCCATCCCCATCCCCGACCGCTACGGGCGGCTGGATATCCTGGAGATCCACAGCCGGGGCATGCCCCTGAGCGCAGACGTGGATATGGGCCACCTGGCGGAGATCACCCACGGCTTCGTGGGGGCCGACTTGGAGGCCCTGTGCCGGGAAGCGGCCATGATCTGCCTGCGCCGTCTCATGCCTGACATTGATTACGGCCTGGCCACCATCCCTTATGAGCAACTGGCCCAACTGGAAGTGGGCATGGACGACTTCCTGGCCGCGCTCCGGGAGGTGGAGCCGTCCGCCATCCGGGAGGTGTTCGTGGAGGTCCCGGATGTGCGCTGGGAGGACGTGGGGGGCCTCAGGGCCGTGAAAGAGCGCCTCAAGGAGGCGGTGGAGTGGCCCTTGAAGTATGCCCACCTCTTCAAAAAAGCCGGCATCAAGCCCCCCAAGGGCATCCTCCTGGCCGGGCCGCCGGGTTGCGGCAAGACCCTCCTGGCCAAGGCCATCGCCACGGAAAGCCGGGTGAATTTCCTGTCGGTGAAGGGGCCGGCCCTGATGTCCAAGTATGTGGGCGAATCCGAGCGGGGCGTGCGGGAGATATTCAAGACCGCCCGCCAGGCGGCGCCTTGTATCATCTTCCTGGATGAGACCGAGGCCCTGTTGCCGGCCCGGGGGATGGGCGGCTCCGACTCCCATGTGACCGAGCGGGTCATCAGCCAGTTTCTGGCGGAGTTGGACGGCATCGAGGAATTGAAGGGGGTGCTGGTGCTGGGGGCCACCAACCGCCTGGACATGATGGACCCTGCAGTGCTGCGGCCGGGCCGCTTCGACGCCATCGTCGAGATTCCCCTGGCCGATGAGGCGGACCGCCGGGAAATCTTTGCGGTCCACCTCCTGGGAAAACCCCTGGCCAAGGGGGTCAGCGCCACGGAACTGGCGGCTCGCACCGAAGGGTTGAGCGGCGCCGAGATCGCCGCGGTGTGTAACCAGGCGGCCCTGGCCGCGGTGCGCCGGGCGGTGGCGGCGGAACTCGCCCAGGAAGGCGCCGGTAAGGACAAGGTGCTCATCCTGCCGGCCGATCTGGAAGAGGCCTTGCAGCGGATGCTGGGGGAGGATTGGCCAGTAGCCAGTAGTCAGTAGCCAGTAGTCAGTAGTCAGTTGTTGGTTGTCTCGATTGTAAGGATATGGGGCCGATGTCACAGGGACTCTATCTTTTCTGCGTGGCCCGGTTGAGCCGGCTGCCGCTCTTGCCCCTGGAGGGTAAAGGCCTGGATGGCCAGAGCCCGCTGGAGATGGCAATTTTTCGGGATCTCGCCGCGGTCTGGTGTCCGGTGCCGGTGAAGGATTTTTGCGGGCCGGAGGCGGAAAAAGGGCTAGAGGATCTGACCTGGATCGGTCCCCGGGTTATCCGCCACCAGAAGGTGGTGGCCGAGGTGATGCGGCATTCCCAAGTGTTACCGGCCCGGTTTGGCACCATCTTTTCGTCAGCAGCTAACCTGGAAAAGGTTTTACAGTCTCACCATGACACCATCGCCGGATTCCTGGAGCGCCTGGCCGACCGGGAGGAATGGGCCGTCAAAGGGCTGCTGGACCGGTCCCGGACCAAAGAGAAGCTATTCTCCCTTAAGCTGGCCGGGCAGGCGGAACCCCTGGAAGGCTTGATGCCAGGGAGGCGTTATTTCCAGGAACAGCGCCTCCGGGCTGCCTGTGACCTGGAATTGCCGCGGTGGTTGCGGGAGGTTTGCCGGGAGTTGTGGGGCGATCTCCAGGAATATGCGGCGGAGGTCCGGGAACGGCGATTGCTCTCCCGGCAAGCCACCGGCAGTAATAAAGATATGGTCTTGAATTGGGCTTTCCTGGTGCCCGGCAAAGCCGTGCCGGACTTTCGAGCCCGGGTCCAGGCGGCCAACGCCCGATATGCCGACTGGGGTCTGGGGCTCGAAAGCAGCGGTCCCTGGCCGCCCTATAGCTTCACCCCGGCGCTTGATCCGGAGCCCGAGTCATGAGCTGCCTATTTTATTGCATCTGCCGCCATCCCGGGCCGGTCTTGCCGGCGCCCCTGCTGGGGGTGGGTGGCGGCCCGGTCTACCAGGTAAAGCACGGACTCCTTGGCGCGGCCGTGTCCAGGATTGCCCGCACCGACTTGGCCCCGGACCTCTCGATGGTCCGGGCCTACGATCGGGTGGTGCACTCCTACCACCGGCAGGATACCGTCATCCCCATGCGTTACGGCTGCGTGGTGGGGCAGGAATCCCAGGTCATCCGGCTATTGGACGAACACCACCGCCAATATGAGGCCCTTCTCCAGGAACTGGAGGGGTGCGTGGAGATGGGGGTGCGGGTCTTGCTCCCCGCGGCCTCTCTGCCAGCGGTTTCCTCCAGAGACTTGCAAGGCAGCCCGGAAGACAGGCGGCCGCCCTTAGCGGCTGCCGCGGCCACGCCCGACCGTCCCGGATTGGCGTATTTGACGGCCCGCAAGGCTCACTATGTCCACCAGGACTGTTGGACCAAGGAATATCGCCAGGCCGCAGATCGATGCCTGGCGCAGTTCGCCGGACTGTTTGTCAAAGCCAAGACGGAAGCGCCTTCGCCCCGCCTCCCCTTACTCTCCCTCTATTTTCTGGTACCCCGCGCCCTGGTGGAGTCTTTTCGCCAGGCCTTCCGGCGCCTCCGTGTTGCCGAACCAACCGGGCTCCTGCTCTCCGGCCCCTGGCCGCCCTATAATTTTGTGACGGGCGCTCCCAGTCTCAGTGAGGCCCCAAGCTGGGAAAGGGATGGTAGTCATGGCTGAGGCTGTTACGTCACCGGATAATGGCCCGAAATTACAGCGTTACCGAACCCTCTACGAAATGCTGCTGGAGGCCATTCCCTCCTCGGTGCTGCTCATCGACCAGGATCTCCGGATCGCTTCGGCCAATCGTAACTTCCTGGAGAAAAACCGCCGTACCCTCCCGGACACCATCGGCCACCGCCTGGATGAAGTATTTCCGGCTATCATTATCGACCAGATGGATTTTCCGGGGCGCATCCGCCAGGTCTTCGAAAAGAACTTCCGCGTCAAGGGGGAACGGATGACCTATCGGGCCCCGGGCATTCCCCTGAGGATTTATTATTACAGCATCCTGCCCTTTTCCTGGCAGGGGGTGGTGGAGTTGGCCATGCTGCTCATGGATGACGTCACCGAGCAGGTGCGTCTGAGTGAAGAGGTGCGCCGGGTGGAGCGCCACCTGGCCTCGGTGGTGGAAAGCGCCCAGGATATTGTTTTGTCCACGGACATGGAAGGCCAGATCTTGACCTGGAACACCGCGGCGGAGAAGCTCTCGGGCTTCACCCTCCACGCGGTCCGAGGACACAACTTTTTTGACTTCTGCGCCGGAGACGATCAGGGAGAGATGGAGCGAATTTTTGCCGACCTCCAGGCCGGCAAAGACGCCCAAATGGCGGAATGGGACCTGAAAACCAGGGATGGCGGTCGCATTCCGGTTTCCTGGATATTTTCCCCCATGAAGGACCACCTGGGCGAGACCGCCGGGATAGTGGCGGTGGGCCGGGACCTGACGGAGCGCCGCAAATTTGAGGCCCAGTTGCTACAGACGCAGAAACTGGCCGCCCTGGGGGTCATGGCCGGCGGCATCGCCCATGAGATCCGTAATCCCCTGGCGGTGTGCTCCAGTGCCGCCCAGTTCATCATGGAAGGCGATCTTGAACCTCAGTTGCAGCAGGAGTGCGCCGAAAAGATCCACGCGGGCATCCTGCGGGCCTCCATGATTATTGAAAATTTGCTGCGCTTCGCCCGTCCCTCGGTGAAGCCCGACATC
>Ga0315282_10003876_pt1 | contig 26546 bp, 24 predicted proteins | sample YL17G07_20_MG_FD_203693 | JGI IMG/M metagenome (GOLD analysis project Ga0315282, IMG submission 203693) | Sediment microbial communities from Yellowstone Lake, YNP, Wyoming, USA - YL17G07_20 | ecosystem: Environmental > Aquatic > Freshwater > Lake > Sediment | place: USA: Wyoming | collected... | reverse complement strand
TATGCTGCCGCAGTTCTTTCCCTGCTGGGATTGCTTCTAACCCTCCGCATACCGGAACGCCGCCCAGAGAAAAGCTCCTCGGTCTCACTAAAAAATTTTCTATTGGTGGGCCGTAACCCCAAGCTTCTTACCGTTTCAGCCTTGGCCATTCTTCTCCAGTTTGCCATCTCTTCGACCACCTCGGGGTTTACGCCGATTTACGCTCAGAGGATTGGAGCCTCGAAAGAAGAACTCGGGATCCTCCTCTTCGCTTTCATGGGTGCAACCATGCTGGCCTCGCTCCTCGCCGGGATGTATGCCCGCCGCCCGCAATCAGAACGGGCGGTCATTTTCGCCGGATACCTCCTCGTTACTGGATCTCTTCTTCCCATCCCCCTGGTAAGCCGTCTCGATATCTTATACGCCCTCCAGGTCGTCAATGGCATTGGAGTCGGGCTGGTTTTCCCCCTTCTTTTTGGGCTGGCCATCCAACCCGTCCCCGTGGAGCAGCAGGGCACGGCCATGGGCTTTTTCCAATCCCTTTACGCTGTGGGAATGAGCCTGGGGCCTTTTATTTCAGGATTGGTAGGCGAGCATTTCGGTCTTTCCTCCGTGTTTATCCTCAGCGGGATTCTTTGCCTGCTCGCCGCCCTCATTTCTTGGAAAAAGATCTGGCTGTCCTAGACGAATCGATAAACCACCTTGACGAATAAGAATTTAAAAGGTATTTTGGGCTTGGAAAAATAAATCACTGAGAAAGGAGAACCGCTATGGCTCAGGCAAAGTTGGATTATGAGGTTCCCGCACACCTGAAGCGGGAGTTTGTCTTCCAGACTGCTGGTATTCTCCCCCCGAACGCCATTCTCTTCGGCTTTAACACGGTTAAAAAAGTGGGAGAACAGGCCGCGAAGCTGGGGGGCAAACAGGCCATTTTGGTCACAGATGCAATTATGATGCAGCTGGGCTATGCCGACCTGGTCAAGGGATCATTGGAAAAGGAGGGTTTGAAGGTCGAGGTTTTCGGAAAGGTCGACCCCGAGCCCCACATGGAGACGGCCGACGCACTCTATGAAATGGTTCGTAAGACCAAGTTCGACCTAGTGATCGGCCTGGGCGGAGGCAGCTCCATGGATATGGCCAAACTGACTTCCATCGTGGCCACCAACCCTCAACCCCCCCTGGAATTGATGACCAAGAAGGTAGTCAATAATCCGACCTTGAAGAAGATCCTCATCCCGACCACCTCGGGCACGGGAAGCGAAGTTTCCATGTTTTTTGTGGCATCTTCCGGCAAAGATAAGTATTTCATGGGTTCTCCATACGCCTACCCGGAGATTGCCATCATCGACCCGGGCCTCACCGTATCCATGCCTCCCAAGGTTACCGCCTCCACGGGGATCGACGCCCTGTCCCATGCCGTTGAGAGCGTGATGAATAAGCTGGCCAACCCCTGGTATGATTCTTTGGCCTTCGGGGGCATCGAGCTCATCGCCAAGTATCTGCGCCGGGCGACGTTCAACGGTCAGGACCTGGAGGCCCGCTACTACATGTCCATGGGAGCCACCATCTCCATGATTTCCATGACCGGCACGGGAGGGTTGTATTCCCACAGTATTTCCTACGTCCTGGCCATGTTCCAGCCCACGGCCCATGGCATCGGCTGCGGTGTCAGCCTGCCCTACACCATGGCCTTCAACCGGCCCGTGCTTGAGGACAAGCTGGCCCTCATCGCGCGGGCCATGGGCGAGCGCATCGATTCCCTCTCCTCGCGCAAGGCTGCCCGACGGGCCGTGGAGATGGTTTACGATTTGACCGCCGAGGTGAAAATGCCCGTAAGCCTGAAAGAGATGGGCTTCCAGCACGAAGACGTATACAAGATGGCCGAGATCTGTATCAGCAAATACCCCCGGCCCAATAACCCCCGGCCGATGTCCAAGGAAGATTGTCTAGCCCTCTTCGAGGCCATGTGGGAAGGAAAGCCCAGCAAGGTTTAGCGAAAAGGGTTATCGAATACAGGTTGCGGGTTTCGAGTTGCGGGTCAATAGAACCTGAAACTTGAAACTTGTAACCTGAAACTTTTTTATGCCGCCATCCTTCCGCTATCGTTCAAACTCTTAAAATTTTGTAAAGATTTTCTGTAAATTTTGGGCATTTTAGGCATTTAAGCGCATTTAAGGCATTTTCTTCAGTTGCGGCTACGCCGCGCTGTGTTCTCTGTGGTTAAGTTTTGACAAGGCAACGAACGAATAAGGAGGAACTATGAGTACTGCACCCTGGCGGAGTGATAATTATTGGACGAGCCCGTATAATCACATTCCGGAAGTCCGCAATACTTTGTCCCTACCATCCAAAGTGATTCTCCACGATGCAACACTCAGGGATGGAGAGCAAACCCCGGGGATCGTCCTGCGCAAAGAGGATAAGATCGAAATCGCCATCCTGCTCGACAAATTCGGCATCGAACGAATCGAAGCGGGTATGCCGGCGGTCGCCAGCGAAGATGCGGAAGCCATCCGGGAGATCAGCCGCTTGAAACTGAAGGCCAAGATTTTCGCTTTCGCGCGGGCCACGGAGGGGGATATTGAGCTGGCCAAAGAAGTGGGAGCCGATGGAGTGGTAATCGAAGTCCCCATCGGACAGCCGAAATTGGAATACCAGTTCCACTGGACCTGGAGAGATGTCCTCGACAAAAGCCTGGGTTCTATCAAAAGGGCAAGAGAACTCGGGTTGACGGCGGTTTTTTTCCCCTATGATACCACCCGCTCCAAGCCGGAAGACCTGGAGAACCTTCTCAAGGGCGTTATGAACGAGGCGCCCCCCGATTCGATCGGCGTAGTGGACACAATGGGCTGTACCTTGCCTCAGGGAATCGCTTTCTTGGTCCAATGGGTGAGGAAGCTTACGGGGCTCCCGGTGGAAATTCATACCCATAACGACTTTGGATTGGGGGTGGCCAATTCTCTGATGGCCGTGACAGCCGGCGCCACGGTCATCCATGGTTGTATCAATGGGATCGGAGAACGGACCGGGAATGCCGCTTTAGAGGAAGTCGCTTTAGGCCTCAAGGTCCTCTACCAACTGGATGTTCCCTATAAATTCGACATGCTCCCCGAGCTTTCCCAATGTGTCCGGATGCGTACGGGATTTCCCCTCGCTCCCAACAAGCCGGTGGTTGGCGAACGCATCTTTACGCGGGAATCGGGGATCGGAGTCGACATGGTCAAGAAATATCCCTTATCCATGTTCTCCCTGGATCCCCGGTTCATCGGGCAAAAACCATCGGTCGTGTTGGGGAAAAAGAGCGGGAAATTATCGGTCCAGCAGAAGCTGGAAGATTTAGGTTTGGGACAACTGAGTTCCGACCGGGTGGAGGCGGTCGTATCCCGGATTAAGCAGATGGGCATCGACAGGCGGGGCCTTATTTCGGATGATGAATTCAAAACGCTCGTGGCCCAAGCTCGCGCGGACAAATGATAATTTCAAATTTTCCCTACCGGGCGTATCTTCAAAAATCGGGACCATAAAACCTCAACTCCTCAGGCCCTTGCCCGGCATTACCTGTCTTTTAGGTGGGGATAGGGCCAGAAATTCCTTAATGAATATGCGGATGAGGTCATCGCCGAGTTGATTAAGAAGGGCGCCTTCATAGAGCTTTCTTACGGTACCATGGCTCCGCGCCATGCGCGTCAGGACCCTCATGTATGCGCCCGTTTGGTGGACCGCTTCGGCCCGACCCGCTGCATCCTGGAATCGGATTTGGGGACCTGGGAGAATATTTCCCCGACCGAAGGGTTGCGCTGTTTCTGCCACTACCTGGTCTATTGCGGGGTTCCCGCAGATTACATCCACATCATGGTCAAGGATAACCCGGCCCGCCTTCTGGAACTATCCTAACCCGGCATAGCCGGACCCAAAGAGGTTTTATTCCTTGTTTCGTTGTAGGGGCGACCGGCCGGTCGCCCCTACGCCGGGGAACATGGGGGAAATATGTTACCATCTTGCGCACAACTTCATTTGTAAGGGACTACGCTTTTTCCGCGACCTCGCACGGAAAAAGTGGCCCTCGTGGGGCAGCGAAAATCGCAGAAATCCCCCCAACCCCCCTTTGCAAAAGGGGGGCGAGGGGGGATTTATCGCGAATGCGCGGGATTGGTTTTAGTTTGGCGCTAAGCGCCTAAAGGAGTGACGACGATGGAAAAAACCATGAAAGCCGTGGTGAAGACTCACGAGATGGGTGCGGGAGCCGAGTTGAGAAAGGTTCCCATTCCCTCAGTCGGGCCGGGAGAGGTTCTTGTAAAGGTGGAGAAGGTGGCCATCTGCGGTTCGGACAAGCACCGTTACAACTGGGAACCGGCCATGGGGAAGCCTAACTTTTTATCTCCGATTATCCTCGGGCACGAGATCGCCGGGAAGGTGATCCAGGTTGGGCCCAGCGTGACCCGGACCAAGGTGGGGGATCTCATTGCGGGGGAGACCCATATCCCCTGTGGAACATGCCTTCAGTGCCTGACCGGAGACCCGCACATCTGCCATAACCTCAAAGTGCTGGGATTGAACCGCGATGGAGTTTTTTCGGAATATGTGCTGCTTCCCCAGGCCTGTGCGATTCCTATGCCCGAAGGGATACCCCCCGAGCATGCGGTTTTATTGGAGCCCATGGGAGTGGCCTACCACGCCCTTTCCAAAGTAAGGGCGGACGGAAATTCCGTCCTGGTAGCCGGGTGCGGTCCCATCGGCCTCATGTCGATCCAGCTGGCCAAGATTCTTGGGGCTTCATGCATCATTGCGGTGGCCAAGCGACGCTTTCAGGGAGAGATGGCTAAGAAACTTGGCGCAACCGTTGTAACGGGCCCGGAACCTGAAGAAATCAGGAGGGCCGTCAACCAGGCCACCGGAGGATACGGGGTGGGCGTTGCTCTGGAGATGAGCGGAAGTTCCAGCGGCGTAGAAGCGTCTTTTGCCTCCACCCGCAAGGGTGGAGAAATTGTTCTGGTCGGCATGCCCAAACCGATGAATTTCGATTTCCAGACTTATCTGGTGCGCAAAGAGGTGCGGGTCCACGGGCAGCACGGCCGGAGAATGTATAACACCTGGGTCGAGCTCCTGTCCTTGCTGAAGGCCGGGATGATTTCACTTGCTGATTATGTCACGGCAGACCTCCCCCTGGAAGAGTTTGCCAAGGGGTTTGAATTGGCCAGCCAGGCCGGCCAGATTAAAGTTCTTCTGACCCCATAAAGGAGAACAACTGCGCGGGTTGCAGTAGGGATTCATTATGGATAAAATTTGGTAAGCCCATCTGCTGGCGATACATCCATTCTTATTTTTAATTGGTTGGAAAAGAATCTAGTCGTGGGCCGCAAGAGCAAAATAAAGAAATAGCGAAGTCTTACCCCATCTTCCAGGAGTTGCCTTTTTCCTTGATTTTTGAATGATTTTTCCATATGATCTGGTCAGTTACGGCGAGTGATGAAATTTTTTCTTTTGCAGGTGACGAGCTCTTCATCGGCAATTCATGCGGAGGGGGAAGGTTCATGATCCGGGATGTGCATGCCTTGAGGCGTTTTGAAGATGACTTACTGGAGAAGGGGCCTCAACCCTCTTTCCGGGAAGCCCTTCAGCTATTTGAGGCGATGTGGAACGAAGGAATCGCGCTGGGAATCCTCCCTCTTTCCGACCCCCTGGAAGGCATCGAGGTAGATATCGAGCTCGCAAGGGTACTCAATTGTTTGAAGAACTCCTCGCCCGAATAGCTGCCGGACTTTCCAGGTGCAACCTCCCGTACATGATCATCGGGGGACAGGCCGTATTGCTGTATGGTGAGCCCCGGCTGACCAAGGACATCGATATAACCCTTGGGATCAATATCGATCGCCTGGATGATCTGCTTTCGATTGTCAAAGAACTCTCTTTGGCACCCCTCCCTGAAGACGTCCCTTCATTTGTCCAGAAAACGTTGGTCCTGCCCGTCCTCGAAAGAAGTACAGGAATCCGGGTTGATTTCATCTTCTCCTTCACTCCCTATGAAACACAAGCCATAGGGAGGGCAAGGAGAATAATCCTTTCCGGGCAGGAAGTCTGTTTCGCTTCCCCGGAGGATCTTATCCTGCACAAGATTTTTGCAGGCCGACCCCGAGATCTAGAAGATGTGAGGGCCTTGATCCTGAAGAATCCAGGAATCGATGTACCGTATATCAGAGGTTGGCTGAGGGAATTTGATGCCGCGGTTCAAGAGAAGGGTTTTCTGGACACATTCGAACGAATTTTGAAGAGATCAAAAGATCGAATCCTCTAGCAGGATGCGGGAAAACTCCAATTCACCTTTTTTCATGCCTTGGCTTTTTGGATTTCCTTTAGAAGCTTCTTGTAGTACTCAAAGTAAATGGGGCAGCCGGTTTGTGCCTGAGCGCGGAGGAGCTGGGAGCACGATCCACAGGCGATACAGTAATTGACCTCCGCAGATTGGCCGGCGAGTATTTTCCTGGCGAAGAGGGGATCGGCCAGGGACTGCCGGCCGATTCCGGCCATATCGCATACCCCCTGCCGCAGATTCTTTTCCGCCCAGTAGAGAAAACTCTTCTTGGCCGGCTCGGGCTCCTTCAGGTCGTTCTTTCCGTCCCGCAGGTAGGAATATCCTGCGGCGATGATCGGAACTTCCACCTCCTTTTTCATGGCCCGGGCCCACCCGAAATGCCGGTACACTCCTTCCGGATAATTTTTCGACGGGCGGACGATCTCCGGGGTGATGGCCGGAATTCCCGCGGAGACATTGATGTAATCCAGTCCGGCTTTCTCCATGATCCGGACCAGAGCCAGCGGTTCGGATAAATCTTCGATCACTTCTCCGGGGCCGGAGGTCCCGAATCCTCCCGGAAGCCCCTCGTAAACGGAGAAGCGAGCCCCCAGGAGAAAGGAATCGGTTCCCAGTGCCTTTTTGATCTTCTCCAGGGTCTCGCGGAAAAAGCGGGTGCGGTTTTCAAAGGAGCCGCCGAAGCGGTCCTTCCGGGAATTCGCGGGACGGAGCATCTCGCCGCCGAGGTACCCGTGGCACTGCTTGAAGTCGATCCCATCGGCCCCTACCTGTTTGGCAATCCGTGCGGCTTTGGCAAAATCATCGCCGATCCTTTCGATCTCTTCTTCCGTCAGGATTTGCGCTGGCTGCCCGGGTATGGGATACACGGAGACCCGCCTGGAAAAAGCCGCTTCGCTCTGCCGGCCGGAATGGGTAATCTGGAACAGGATGAGGGATTGGGAGTTGATGTCCCTCATCTCTTGCACCAATCGTTCGAGCCTGGGGGCGGTTTTTTCGTAAATTCCCAATTGGTTTTTGCGCGCCCGGCTCTCCTGGGTTATGGTGAGGGCTTCCAGGAAAATAATCCCGGCCCCTCCCTCAGCCAGCTTCCGGTAGCGGCCGAAGGTCAGCTCGGTGGGATTTCCCTGCTCGTCGGCATCGTTGCATTCCATGGGTTGGTTCACGATCCGATTGGGGGCTATCCTGTTTCCGATTTTGACTGCTGAGCCTAAGATGGTCATTTGCCTTCCTTCCATTTGCCGACCTGCTTTTCCAGCTCTACCCGCATCCCTTTCTCGGCCGCAAGGTAGGCGGCGTAGATCGCCCCCACGGTCTCCAGGGCCAATTCTAACCCGGAAATCGGCTCACGGCCCGTGAGCAGAGAGTCCACAAAATCCTCCAATTCTTGCGGATAGCCGCGCACCCAGTCTTCATCCGGACTGGCAAAATTCCAGCCCGCTTTGGTCTCTAGTTTTTCGGCGATGTACTCCTCCCCGAAGATGTGGGGGGCGGGAGCATAGGCCACGACCGTGTCGCTCGGGTTGATGTTCACCTGCACCACGGCCTTGGACAGATACACCGTCATGGTATTGCGGACCCCGCCCAGCACTCCGTCCGACGCGGTGACGACGGCCTGGGAGCCATCCTCAAAATTCATGATCATCGTCGCCCAATCTTCCACATCCTCCCAGGCGCTGACGATCCATTTGGGCGATTCTTTTTTGAAGGATTCGATGGACGTATGCCGGCCCACTTCGGCGGTCACCGATTTAAGCTGAATTCCCCGCCCCTGCTTCAACATCCCTTCATAGTGCTTCAGGTGCAGAACGGCCGAGACCGGGTGGGCCCCCAACCGCAACAGGGCGCCGCCGCCCGAGGTCTTCCAGCGCCGGGAATAAGCGGCGTGAGAACCCGAATGGCTTTCCTCGGCGCGGATGTCCAGAATGGTTCCCTGGCTCACCCGGATCAGGTTTTTCAGCTTGACGACCGGCGGCGCATAAATCCAGTTCTCGGCATAGCAGAATTTTACTTTGCTCTTTTCGATGGCCTCGACGACGGCTTTACAATTGGCCAGGGCATCTTGTAACATGGTTCCCCGGTCCACCGCGTCACCGACGAAGTCCTCTGGCCGGTCCTTTCCGAAATAGCCCGTCAAAGGCTTTTCGCAAATCACGTGCTTGCCGGCCTGGGCCGCCTGGATGATGAATTCGTGGTGGAGATCCGTGGGCACGCAAAGGTCCACCCCGTCAATGTCTTTCCGCTCCAGCAGGCGGCGGTAGTCGTCCGCCACCTGGGGGATATCGTATTTCCGGGCCAATTCTTCAGCCCGCGCCCTTGTTCGGGAAGCGATACCCACAATCTCCAATTTCGAACCCCGCAGCGGCTTATAATTCTGCAGATGGAGATGGGCCGCAAATTGAGCTCCGACAATGCCGATACGTAGAAGGTCCATAAACATCCTCCCCTTTAAAAGATTGAGCCGTTGCTCGCCCTCTCTTTCGATTCTTCTGGTATTTGTTTCCTTACCAAAAATATAATAGATAGTTTTTTTGTCAAGGCTTTTTTGAGGATATGGTAGAATGTCCCAAAAGGAGAATAATCTAGAAAGGGGCGAAATATGCCTCACCGGCTACGTAAAGATCTTGTTTTGGTGCTGTTCTTCATCGGCATGGTCTTGGCTGCGAGTCTTCCAGCGACGGCTGCAGAATACCCCACGAAGCCCATCACGTTAGTGATTCCTTACCCCGCGGGGGGCTCGACGGACGTTACGGCCCGGCCCTTGGCCAACGCCGCCAAGAAATATCTGGGGGAGCCGGTCATCGTCGAAAACAAAGGAGGAGGCGGGGGAACGGTGGGACCCAATTTGGTGATTACCAAGCCGCCGGACGGATACACCCTTGGAATAATGGCCAGCACCACGGTGACGATCTCCTGGCATATGGGAAAGATGAATTTCAACCCGATTGATGATGTGGCTCATATCATCCGCTATACGGGTTACCTGTATGGTCTGGTGGTGCGTGCGGATTCGCCCTGGAAGACCATCCAGGATTTCGTGAATTACGTCAAGGCCAATCCCCAGAAAGTCTCCTACGGAACTCCGGGTATGGGGACGGGTCCCCATTTGGCGATGGAGGACTTTGCCTCTCGGGCCGGGATGAAGCTGATCCACATGCCCTACAAAGGCGGGGCCGAAACGAACACCGCTCTTCTGGGCGGCCACGTGGATGCGGTCTCTGACTCATCGGGCTGGGGCCCGCTGGTGGACGCCGGCAATTTTCGGTTGCTGGTCGTTTACACGGAGCAGCGGTCCGCCCGTTACCCGCACGTTCCCACCCTGAAAGAGGTTGGATTTGATATGGCCTATCCATCCCCGCTCGAAATCATGGGCCCCAAAGGGTTGCCCAAGCCGATCGTTACAAAGGTCCACGACGCTTTCAAAAGGGCCATGGATGATCCCGAGTACCAGGCCATCCTGAAGAAACTGGACATGTCGAATATATACCTGAATTCGGAGGATTTGGAGAAAGCGGTCCGTCAGGAATCTGAGGAGATCGCCAAAATTGTCCAAAAATTGGGGTTGCAAAAGAAATAAGCATCTTCAAAAGAGTTGGTTAGAACATTAGGATTTAAGGGGTCAAGTGACACGAAGTGATGGAAGAAGTGAATAAATGCCCAAAAATTATAAAGATTTAAAGGTTTGACAAAAGCCTTATCAACAAGGAGGGAGTATGAAACGGGTAAATCGTAAGCGGGTCGGATTCGTGCTGACAATTTGTTTGATCTTGGCTATCGGGTTGCCGGCGATGGCGGCGGAATATCCTACCAAGCCCATTACTTTGGTTATTCAATATCCCCCCGGAGGCTCTACAGACCTCACTGCCCGCGCCCTGGCCAACGCCGCCAGAAAATATCTGGGCCAGCCGATCATCTGCGAGAACAAGTCCGGGGGGGGTGGTACAGTGGGCGTTGCCCTGGTGGCTGCCAAGCCTGCCGACGGCTATACCATCGGCGTCGTCACCAGCAGTCCCACCATTGCGTATCACATGGGAAAACTGAACTTCGACCCCATCGATGACCTCACGCACATCCTGCGCTGGGGCGGTTACCTCTTCGGCACCGTGGTGCAGGCCGATTCCCCGTGGAAGACCCTTCCCGAACTCATTAACCATGTCAAGCAACACCCCAAGACCGTTACCTACGGATCCCCGGGCGTCGGAACCCCTCCGCACCTGGCCATGGAAGAGCTTTCTTCTCTGGCCGGCATGCAACTGCTCCACATGCCCTACAAGGGGATCGCCGAAAATAACGCGGCACTCCTGGGGGGGCACATCGACGTCGTCTCTGACTCCTCCGGGTGGGCCCCTTTAGTAGATGCCGGGAAATTCAGACTTCTGGCTACCTATGGGTACCAGCGGTCCGCCCGCTATCCACAGGTTCCTACACTCAGGGAAGCGGGGTATGACATGGTCTCCCCCGGCCCCATCGGGCTTATCGGCCCGAAGGGGTTGCCGAAGCCCATGGTTCAAAAACTCCATGATGCCTTCAAGAAGGCCATGGATGATCCGGAGTTCCTGGCCGTCATGAAGAGTTTTGACATGAATACCCTTTACCTGAATTCCGAAGACTACGAGAAATTCGTCCGGCAGGATTCCGCAAGGATCCAAAAGCTCGTGCAAAAACTGGGTTTACAAAAGCAATGATGGCATGAGCGGAGAATGAACCGGAGTCCTTTAGGTTATCGGCCGGGGCTTAAACCCCGGCCTTTTTTTAACCCCTCAAATTTGATGTTCTCGCAAAAAGTCGTCACTCCCGCGCCGGGGGGTGTAGGGGCGGTTCGTGAACCGCCCCTACTGGATTCCCCTTTTCACGGGGATGACGCCAGAATGTATCATCGGACTTTTTACGATTTTGTCAAATTTGCTAAAAGATCCCATTTAGAGTATAATTTTTCATATTCAGAGCGGGGGAAATTTGAGCCTTTTCATTACCTTCGAAGGAATCGAAGGGTGCGGCAAGACTACCCAGATCGGCCTCCTGACATCTTTCCTGGAAAGCCTTCATCGGCCTTTCTTGCTTACCCGTGAACCGGGCGGAACCGGAGTAGGGGAGCAAATCCGGCAGATCCTGCTTTCTTCGGAAAATGTCGGGATTGAGCCTATGGCTGAGTTGTATCTGTACGCTGCCGCCAGGGTGCAGCATATTCGTCAGGTCATCTCCCCGGCGCTCCGCGAAGGCAAGCTCGTTATCTGCGATCGATTCGCCGACGCCACCCTCGCCTACCAGGGATACGGGCGAGGGGTAGACCTGGCCTGGATCGAAGAAATTCATGCTCGAACCATGGAAAATGTAAAGCCGGACCTGACTTTTCTCCTGGACTTGCCCGTGGAAGAGGGATTAAGACGGGCCCTGAAAAGGATGGAGAAACATTCTGTCAAGGAAGATCGTTTCGAAAAAGAGGCCCTCGATTTTCATCGGCGGGTGAGAGAGGGTTATCTTATTTTGGCCCGAAACCAACCGCGGCGGATCGTTGCACTGGACGGGATGAAAGAAGAAAAAACCCTCCATCGGGAGATCCTAACCCATCTCCCCGGGGGGCTTTGAGGTTGCGGCATGTCCTTTGACCAGATTCTGGGACAGGAAAGTGCTGTGGCGATTTTGCGGAAAGCTTTGCTCAATGGAAGATTGGCCCACGCGTACCTTTTCCTCGGTCCCGAAGGCGTGGGCAAGCGCCTGACCGCCCTGACGCTGGCCAAAGCCATGAATTGTAAATCACCCCCCCGACCGGGAGATGCCTGCGATCGGTGTCCCTCCTGTGCGAAGGTCAATTCTTCCAACCATGCCGACGTGATCTTATTGGAGCCCGATGGAGAGGTCCTGAAGATCGATCAGGTCCGGGACATGCAGAAGCGGCTTCGATTCAGGCCTCTGGAGGGAGGGCGTCGGGCCTGCATTATTGACTCGGCGGACTGTTTGAATGATGCGGCCTCCAACGCCATGCTCAAGACCCTGGAAGAACCGCCCGACGAAACCCACCTGTTCCTGATCACTTCCCGCCCCCATAAGCTTCTTCCGACCATCCTCTCCCGCTGTCAGTGGGTTAAGTTCAAGCCGCTTTCCAGCGCCCATATCGTCCAGGTCCTTCGAACGGCCCATTCCCTGGAGGAAGAGCAAGCCAAGTTCTATTCCTCCCTGGCCGAGGGAAGCGTCGGACAGGCCTTGGCGCTCAGCAACCGGGTGGATTTCCAGAAGCGCACGGCCTGGCTGCGGGCTTTCTCCGATATTCCGGAGAAAAAGGCGGAAGAGATCTTTGAGACCTGCGAGCGGGTCTCCAAGGAAGAGGAGGGAATCAACGACCTGCTGGAGCTCTGGAAGCTCTGGATCAGGGACCTGATGGTTTTTAAAATTCAAGGGAAAGTTGGCGGGGGAAAATTGATCAACCATGACCTGGGAGCCGAAATCGCTGCGGCAGCGGGGAAATATTCCTTTGACCGGCTCGACTGGCTTTTTGGCCTGATCTCCAGCGTGCAAAAGTCCATCGCCCTCAATGCCAATCGCCAGCTCGCTTTGGAGACGCTCATGCTGGAGATGAAGAGAAAAGCAAAAGCAAATTTTTAAATAGGACGCAGATTTTCGCAGATAAGCGCAGATAAATGTTTCCTTAAGAATGAAATCTTGGTGAAATCGTAAAGAGTTAAAAAGGCCCCCCTCCCTTTATCCCCTTCCGCCAAGGGAAGGGGAATTTTACTTTTTACGAAATCAGCAAATCCTGTTTTTCTGCGTTCATCTGCGTCCCCAATTTTTCTTGCAAGAATGAGAAAGAAATGAAAGTTATCGGCGTGAAATTCAGGGATCATGGAAGGATCTACGATTACGATTCCACGGGTTTTACCCTGAAGGAAAGAGATATCGTGATGGTGGAAACCGAACATGGGCCGGAGCTCGGCTTTGTTGCCCGCATGCCCATGGAAAGGGACCCCGCCTATTTCCCCAAGCCCTTACGAAAGGTCATCCGACTGGCCGATGAGCGCGACATGGAGCAGGGACAGCACAACCTGTTCCAGGAGCGGGAAGCCAAACGCCTGTGCCTGGCCAAGATCAAGGAACAGAATCTCCCCATGAAGCTCATCGGGGTGGAGTCCTTCCTGGACGGGAGCAAGATCATCTTTTATTTTGTCTCCGAAGGTCGGGTGGATTTCCGGGCCCTGGTGAAGGAACTGGCCAGCGCCTTCAAGACGCGCATCGAGATGCGCCAGGTGGGCGTGCGCAACGAGGCCAAGATGATCGGTGGCCTGGGCAATTGCGGGCGGGAGTTCTGCTGCTGCGCCTTTCTGAAGGATTTTGAGCCGGTCTCGGTCAAAATGGCCAAGGAGCAGAACCTGGCCCTCAATCCCCAGAAGATCTCCGGTGCCTGCGGCCGCCTGATGTGCTGTCTGGCCTATGAAATCGACACCTATACGGAGCTGCGGAAAGATATGCCCAAGGTGGGCAAAAGGGTAATAACGCCGCAGGGCCCCGGCAAGGTTGTCCAGCAGAACATCATCCATCAGAAGGTTCGGGTGGCCCTGGACGAAGGCGAAGAAGTGGAGGTCGGTTTGGATGAAATCAGAGAGGAGTCTTTCTTCGAGAAATACAGGAAAGGGAAATGAAGAGAATTTATTTTACCACCCCGATTTACTATGTGAACGCTGAACCCCACATCGGCCATGCCTACACGACCATCGTGACCGATGTGCTCAACCGTTTCTACAAGCTGGCCGGCTACCAGACTTTCTTCCTGACGGGTACGGACGAACACGGGGACAAAGTGGCCCAGGCCGCCCGGGCCGCCGGGGAAACCCCTCAGGCCTATGCCGACCGGATCAGCGGCCTGTTCCGCGCCCTCTGGCCCAAGCTGAATATCACGAACAGCCGCTTCATCCGCACGACGGAAGAAGCTCACAAGCGGGTGGTCCAGCTCATCCTGCAAAAAGTTTATGATGCCGGGGATATCTACTTCGGCGAGTATGGGGGGCATTACTGTCGGGGCTGTGAGCGGTTCCTCACCGAAAAGGAGCTGGCCGACGGAAAATGTCCGGACCACGGAACAGAGCCGCAGTATATCAAGGAAAAAAATTATTTCTTCCGCATGGGCAAATACCAACAGTGGCTGATCGATCACATCCAGACCCATCCCGACTTCATCCGGCCCGAGCGCTACCGGAACGAGGTCCTGACCTTCCTGCGCGATCCCCTGGAGGACCTCTGCATCTCCCGCCCGAAAAGCCGCCTGGAATGGGGCATCCCCCTGCCTTTCGACGGGGATTTCGTCACCTACGTCTGGTTTGATGCCCTGATCAATTATCTCACCGGCGTTGATTATCCCGACGGCGAACGCTTCGGCCAGTTCTGGCCGGTCTGCCAGCACATGATCGCCAAAGACATCCTCAAGCCCCACGGCATCTACTGGCCGACGATGCTCAAGTCGGCGGGGATTCCTCTTTACCAGCACCTGAACGTCCATGGGTACTGGATCGTGGCCGAATCCAAGATGTCCAAGAGCCGGGGCAATATCATCAAACCCTTGGACTTGATGGACAAGTATGGCCTGGATGCTTTCCGTTATTTTCTTCTGCGGGAGATGGTCTTCGGCCTGGATTCCAACTTCAGCGAAGCCGCTCTCGTCGGCCGGATCAATGCCGACCTGGCCAACGACCTGGGGAACCTGGTCAGCCGGACCCTGGCCATGGCCGAGCGCTACCTCCAGGGAAGAATTCCCCGCGCGGGCGCGCTCGAAGAAAAAGACCTGGAGCTCCAGACCTCAGCCTTGAGTCTCGCTCGAGAGGCCGAAAAGCTACTCGGAGAATTGAGCTTCCACAAATTCCTGATCGCCACCTGGGAATTGATCAATTTAGCCAACCGGTATGTCGACGGGATGGCTCCCTGGGTGCTGGCCAAGGAGCCGGCAAAGGCTGAGCGTCTGCATACCGTTCTCTACCAGCTCTTGGAGGCCCTTCGTTTCGTTGCGGTGGTCATTTCGCCTTTCATGCCCCAGGCTGCAGAGAAGATTCAAGGGCAGTTGGGAATTGCCGACCCGGGCAGCCAGACGCTGGCCAGCTTGAAAGAATGGGGTGGGCTGGTTCGCGGAGGACAGGTACGAAAAGGAGAAGCTCTGTTTCCCAGGATCGAAGACAATCTGAAAGGAGAGGAAAAAGAAAAAATGGAACCCGCTGCTTTGATCAGCATGGAAGAATTTCAGAAGATGGACTTGCGCGTGGGCAAGATTCTGGCCGCGGAGAACATCAAAAAATCCGATAAACTTCTCAAATTGCGCGTGGACATCGGCGAAGAACGCACCGTGGTCGCCGGCATTGCCCGCTATTACAAGCCCGAGGAGCTGGTGGGCAAAACCGTCATCATCCTGGCTAACCTGCAGCCAACCAAACTCATGGGCGTCGAGTCCCAGGGCATGGTCCTGGCGTCCGACGGGGCCGATGGCGTCATCCTGGCCACTTTCGATAAAGAGGCCAAAGTCGGTTCAACCGTTCGCTGAAATTTTCACACCCGCTTATCCCTCCTCCTCTGTTGAGATTATGTCGGAATTGGGGAAAAGAGCCGTCATTCCGGCGAAATTTCCCATGCCCCGCATGAGGGCGTGGCACCCACGAATGGATGAAAAAGGTTTATTTTCTAACGAAGCCGGAATCTCAAACACTTAAAAATTCTCTGGACTCCGGTTTCCACCGGAGTGACGACTTTTCACGATCCCATCATGAAAGGTAATTTCAGATCCGGAGTGGCTCAATGAAAGACAAAGAAAAAACAGGAAATCTCTTCGCCCGGCTAAGACATCATTCCTTGTTTCTTGTATTATTATGGACGGGATGTATCGCGGCTTCCCTGCTGTGGAATCTATATGAGCAGAGAGAGAAAATCCTCAATATTGCCCGTAACAGCGCCCAGATCACTTTTGAAAACGATATCCTTTACCGGAGATGGGCCGCCAAGCAGGGCGGCGTCTATGTTCCGGCTTCGGAGCACACTCCCCCCAATCCGTACCTCCATGTCCCCGACCGGGATGTTACCACGTCTTCCGGTTTGTCCCTTACCTTAGTCAATCCAGCATACATGGCCCGTCAGGTCAATCAAATGGCAGCGGAAACCCATGGCAGCCAAGGTCATATCACCAGCCTGAATCCCATTCGTCCCGAAAACATTCCGGACTCGTGGGAAGCCGCCGCTTTGAAGTCTTTCGAGGGGGGCGTTAAAGAGGTCAGTTCGGTTGAGAAAATTGCGGGCGGAGAATACATGCGCCTTATGCGGCCTTTTGTCACGGAAAAGGCCTGTCTCAAATGCCATGCTTCCCAAGGATATAAGGAAGGAGACGTTCGGGGAGGAATCAGTGTCTCCATACCGATGGCCCCTCTCTGGGCCATAGAGAGACCCCTTATCGCGAAAATATCGCTGGCCCACGTTTTATTGTGGATGGTCGGTATTGGAGGAATCGTGATATCCAAGAAGGGTTTGGAAAAGGAGATTGTCGCCCGTCAACAGGCCGAAGCGGTGCTGAGCGAATCGGCCAACAAACTCCGCATCGTAGCCGACTTCACGTATGACTGGGAGTATTGGCGCAGCCCGGATGACCGCTTCCTTTACGTCTCCCCTTCCTGCGAGCGCATCACCGGCTACACCCGCGAGGAGTTCATACAGGACCCGGGGCTTTACTTTCGGATCATTCACCCGGACGACCGCGAGCGGGTGGCCTCGCACCTGCGTGAAGACCTATTTCGTCGGGAACTGTGCGAACTCGAGTTCCGCATCGTACGCCGCGACGGTCAGGAACGCTGGATCGGTCACGCTTGCCAGCCCGTGCTGGACGCGAACGGACAAGCGCTTGGGCGCCGCGCCTCCGACCGCGACATCACCGAGCGCAAACGCGCGGAAGAAGGGCTGAAGAAGGCTCACGATGAACTGGAACAGCGGGTGCAGGAACGGACCGCGGAGCTGGCCAAAGCGAACCAGGCCTTGCGGAATCTTTCTTCAAGAATTCTTTCCGCTCAGGAGGAAGAGAGAAAGAGAATCGCCGGTGAGATTCACGATACCCTCGGGGGTTGCCTGAGTGGAATCAAATTCAAAGTGGAAGACGTTCTGCAACATATGGGAAAGGCTCCAAACGTTATGGCCCAATCTTTGGGTACCATCATCCCTGTGATTCAGGAAGGGGTCGAGGAATGCCGGAGAATCCAAATGGACTTAAGGCCATCCATGCTGGATGACCTGGGTTTATTGGCCACCCTTTCTTGGTTCTGCAGAAGATTCCAGACGATTTATTCAGGAATCCGCGTCGAACAGGAGGTAACCATCGAGGAGAGTGAGATACCCGGGCCTTTGAAGATTGTGATCTATCGGGTCACCCAAGAGGCCATGAACAACATCGCCAAACACAGTAAAGCGGATGTTGTGCGTCTGTCCGTGCGGAAACTGGCCGACCGCATGGAGCTCCTCATCCAGGATAACGGCCAAGGATTCGACCCGGAGAAGACCCGTTCTCAGGAGGCCGCGAAGAGGGGATTGGGGCTTTTGAGCATGAAAGAGCGAACGGAGCTTTCGGGTGGAACATTGGCCATCGAATCCGCCGAGGGAAAAGGAACGCTCGTTCGCGCGTCCTGGCCCTTTCACGAAAACGGTTAAAGCAAAAATTGATGAAATCGTAAAAAGTCAATAATGCTCCCTCTCCCCAATCTTATCTGGCTGCTTCCGTAGAACGGCTTACGTTAAGAGTGAGGGCATGGATATACTCTGAAAGAGATTGCGGAATATATACGAATTCATTATACTAACGTCAGAAAAATGATAGCGAGGGCAGGGGTAAGCAAGAAGTGATATTTCAAGACCCTACAACTTTTCTTCATCTTTTATTTCATTAGCGTGTAGGAGATGCGAACATGAAGAGCCTCGAAAGTGCCCCCCTTGATCGGAGAGAACGGGAAGCTATTGAAGCTGCCGGAAATCTGCTCAGGATGAGGTTCCCGGTAGAAAAAATCATTCTCTTTGGGTCCAAGGCCAGGGGAGAATCTGACGAGTATTCGGACATCGACCTGCTCGTGATTAGCTCGGGCCCGCTTCATTGGAAAGAAGAGAAAGCGATCGTGGAAGTACTTTTCGATCTCGGCATGGAGTACGACGTCCTTTTCAGCCCTCTCTTCGCTTCGTCTGCGGAGTGGGAAGAGGGAATTTTCAAAGAGTTTCCCATTTACAGAGAGATTCTCGAAGAAGGAACCGTTATCCCATGAGTGAGCAGGCCATCATCGATTACTGGCTTAGAAAAGCCAGGGAAGATTTGATGTCTGCCCAGGAAAATTTCCAGGCTGGAAGGCTTTTGAATGCAGTCAGGGATTGCTATTTCGCCTGTTTTCATGCCTTTTCTTCAGTGCTTTTTGAAAGCGGGCGCACTTTCCGCAAACACAGGGAGGTTCGCTCAATTCTGCATCGAGAGTATGTCCGGCAGAAGAGAATCGACCCGCTATGGGGAAAGCATTATGACTGGCTTTTTGATAACCGTCAGAAGGCCGATTATCGACCCCTTGTAGAATTTGACCCCGACCAGGTCAAAGAGATCATCGAGCAGAGCAACGCCTTTGTGGAGGAGATGAAGCGCTTGTCGAATCCATAAGTCTGCTATAATGCGAAAAGTATTCCTCATCATCTTTCAAGTCGGTGCGGAACCAACGTCACGGCTTAAAATCTTTTCCTTTTCCTTTTGACGGAGAAGCTAGGGCGGGGGCAGAAAGATGAAAGAAGCCCTGAAACAGGTATCCAGCCTTGTTGAGCGCTTCCAGCAAAATATCGAAGCCTATCGAAATCCCGCCTACAACGAAGCCCAACTCCGGATAGAATTCATCGACCCCTTCTTTGAAGCCCTCGGCTGGGACGTGGCCAATAAGGCCGGATATGCGGAACAATATAAAGATGTCGTCCATGAAGATGCGATCAAGGTTGCCGGAGCCACGAAAGCACCGGATTACTGCTTCCGCATCGGAGGTGTCAGGAAATTTTTCCTCGAAACCAAAAAGCCCTCCGTCGATATAAAAGACCAGCCCAGCCCTGCCTACCAACTGAGGCGATATGCCTGGAGCGCCAAGCTTCCCCTTTCCATCCTGACAAACTTCGAAGAGCTGGCCATCTACGACTGCCGCCTTCGGCCGAAGCCAACCGATAAACCCAGCATCGGAAGAATTCGATATTACACTTATCCCCAATATCTCGACTCTTTTGAGGAGATCCATAACCTCCTTTCAAAAGAATCGGTCCTCAAGGGTTCTTTTGATAAATTTGTTGTATCCGACAGACAGAAGCGTGGCACCACAGAGGTTGATGCCGAGTTTCTAAAGGAGATAGAATCCTGGCGCGAAGTCCTGGCCAAAAACATCGCTTCAAAAAACCCAAGACTTTCAGTCCGGGAACTCAACTCCGCCGTCCAACTCACCATTGACCGGGTCATCTTTCTACGAATGTGCGAGGACCGGGGGATTGAATCCTATGGCCAGATTCAATCCCTCCTCAATGGCGGCAATACTTACTCCCGCCTTCGCCAGCTTTTTTACCACGCCGATGGAAAGTATAACTCCGGCCTCTTCGACTTCAGGGCAGATCGGCTAACCCCCGAACTTACATTAGATGATAGCCCGCTAAAGGAGATCTTTAAGAACCTCTACTACCCGGACTCTCCCTATGAATTTTCAGTCCTGAGCGCGGATATTCTGGGCCACGTCTATGAGCAGTTTCTGGGGAAGGTGATCCGGCTCACCGAGGGCCATCACGCCAAGGTTGAAGAAAAACCCGAAGTGAGAAAGGCCGGTGGCGTCTATTACACCCCAACCTATATTGTTGACTACATCGTTAAAAATACCGTGGGGAAGCTTGTAGAGGAGCCCCGCGTTTCGCGGGGTGGCCGCCCGGAAAAAAGCGGGGAAGAAATTGTAGGGGCGACCCGGCATGGTCGCCCCATCGGGTTAACGCCCCAGCAGATATCCAAAATCCGGATCCTCGACCCGGCCTGTGGTTCAGGTTCATTCCTCCTTGGGGCCTACCAGTATCTCCTGAATTACCATCGAGATTGGTATCAAAAGGACGGCCCGCAAAAACATACCAAAGAGATATACCAGGGGTATGGAGGCCAATGGAACCTGACCACCCAGGAGAAGAAAAGGATTCTCTTGAACAATATCTATGGTGTGGACATTGATCCACAGGCTGTTGAAGTGACCAAACTGAGCCTGCTTCTCAAGGTCCTGGAAGGAGAAAATCAGGATACCCTGGAAAGGCAAATGAAGTTATTCAAAGAGCGGGCCTTGCCCGATTTAGGTACCAACATCAAATGCGGCAACTCCTTAATCGGGCCAGATTTTTACCAGGGTAAGCAGATGAATCTGCTTGAACCAGAGGAGATGTATCGAATCAACCCCTTCGATTGGGAAAAAGAATTTCCCGAAACCATGAAACGAGGCGGCTTTGATGCCGTCATTAGCAATCCACCATACATCCGTATCCAAATGATGAAAGAATGGGCGCCCATAGAGGTAGAACTTTACAAACAGAATTACACCGCCGCCAGTAAGGGTAACTATGACATCTATGTGGTCTTTGTGGAACGTGGATTGACTCTGCTGAATAAACGCGGGCGCCTTGGTTTTATCTTGCCGCACAAATTCTTTAATGCCCAGTACGGGGAGGCCTTGAGGGCTTTGTTGTCAAAGGGCAACCATTTGGCCGAAGTCGTTCACTTTGGCGACAGGCAAGTGTTTGCCGGAGCGACAACCTACACCTGCTTGTTGTTCTTAGACAAAGCGGGTGCCAGCAAATGCCGGTTCCTTAAGGTAGATGACCTAAGCTTATGGAGTACCGCGAGGGAAGCCACTGAGGGCATAATTCCTTCTGCTAATATTACTGCCGCAGAGTGGACCTTCGCCGTAGGCAAAGGGGCGGGCTTATTTGAAAGATTGAAGCGGATGCCCGCGAAGTTGGTGGATGTGGCAGAAAGAATGGCACAAGGTATCCGGACTAGCGCAAATGATGTTTACGTTCTAGATGTAGTGTCAGAGAGTGATAATATTTTGTATGCTCGCTCAAAAATATTGGGTAAAGAAATTAAGCTTGAGCGCAAAACAGTGTCGTTATTTTTGCAAGGTCAGGAGATCAAGTCATATCGTATTTTGCCTTCCGGAAAGGTAGTCATATTGCCATATCGTATTGAGGAAGGGCAAGCGGTCTTAATCGCCGAGAAGGAATTTAAGGAAAAGTTTCCCAAGACGTTTGCATATCTTTTGGAGAACAAGCATTATTTAGAAAAACGTGAACAAGGGAAAATGCGTGGCGCTAATTGGTATGCGTATGTATACCCGAAAAATATTGAGGTAATGAACACCAGAAAGATTTTAGTTCCCGACATTGCGGACCGAGCTTCCTTCGCACTCGACGAGACTGGTGAATATGCCTTCACTAGCGGCTATGCGATCATATTGAAAGAGAAAGTAATCGAATCCCCTAAGTACATCTTAGGTTTGTTGAATAGCAAGGTCTTAGAGTTCCACCTGAAAAGAATCAGCACGACATTGCGAGGTGGGTTCTTTCGCTATTTCACCCAATATATCAAGCAGCTCCCCATTCGAACCATCAACTTTTCCGACCCTACTGACAAAGCCCGCCATGATCAGATGGTGGAACTAGTCAGTAGGATGCTGTCATTGAACAAGCAGTTACCGACGGCAAAGACCTCCCATGAAAAGACTATCCTCCAGCGGCAGATCGACGCGACGGATAGGCAAATCGACCGGCTGGTATATGATTTGTATGGTTTGACGGAAGAAGAAATCAAGATTGTCGAGGAACAAACAAAACTAAGCTAACAATATGCTTAAACTTTTTGTAGACACCGTAGTTTGGCGCTATTGGTTCACCCTGAAGGCTAAGAAACCTCTCCCGAGATCTAACCAAGAAGAGGATGCAAAAGCTTTTGACACAATTTTTGATAAGGCATCTTCTCGGGAACAAGGGTTTATTTTGCTTTATAACGATTGTGTTGAAACTGAATTGCCAGATGAATATAGATATAACCATGCAATTTGCTTTGAGAAAATTAAATCATTAAACTTTATGGAAAAAATCTGTATTCCACTGAGCCGGGCGGATGGAACTCATAAACTTGATGGTTCAATAAAAGCTGGTGGAAAATTTGGCGGCTCACTCAGAGAAATCCTCAGTATCTCCGGGCACAGTCATGAGATTGCCTTTAGAAATGCTAAACCAAAGTTAAAGCGGAAAGAGAATCCCGCGCACACAGAACCACGAAAGAAAGAATTTGATGTAGAGCACTTAGAATCTGCATTGGAAGCAGAGGCTGATTTTTTCCTTACGGCTGACTACAAATTAATGGGGCGATTAATTCAAGCGAAGAAGGAGTATCCAACCAATAAAGTGATCCATTTGGCCCTAAAAATCTGTTTCCGCCCAGTCGATGCTGTCACAGAAATAGAAACCAGGGGGCATTAGGCGGGACATTGCCGGAAATGGATACTTTCAAGTAATATGCACGAGGATGAGAGGATCCATATGAACCTGGATCGGTTTAAAAACAGCCCATCGGGACGCATAATAAAGGTCGGGCAAGGCGAGTCGGCCTATTGGGCTTTTGTGCCCCATCCGCTGCCGCCGGCGTTAACCCTTGACGCGAAATTGGTGCGCACGCTCTCCGAGGCCGACCGCGCTCTGGGTGAACTGGCTGGATTGGGACGGGCCATGCCTAACCCGCATCTGCTCATCGGCCCCTTCATGCGCCGCGAAGCTGTGCTTTCTTCTCGAATCGAAGGCACTCGTGCAGACATTGCTGATCTTTATGCGTACGAAGCCGGGCAACCGGCACTTCCCGGGCTAAAATCTTCTGCACCAGAATCAGACGTGCGCGAGGTATTAAATTACGTGCGCGCCCTGGAGTATGGACTGGAACGAGTGAGTACCTTGCCGATCAGCCTGCGACTGATCCGTGAACTACATGAACGCCTGATGGAAGGGGTTCGCGGTGCACAGGCCACTCCCGGTGAATTCCGCCGCAGCCAAAACTGGATTGGACAGCCGGGGTGCACCCTGAACACTGCGACCTTTATTCCACCGCCTGTTAATGAGATGCACGAGGCTCTGGGTGCCTTTGAAAAGTATCTTTATTCAAAGAATGATTGCCCTCCCTTAATTCGTCTGGCATTCATACATTACCAGTTCGAGGCAATTCATCCATTCCTGGATGGAAATGGACGCATCGGCCGCCTTCTAATATCGCTCTTGCTGATAAATTGGGAACTCCTGCCGTTGCCACTTCTCTACCTGAGCGCCTACTTTGAACGCCATCGGAACGATTATTATGATTTACTCCTTGCGGTCAGCGAACGCGGCGCGTGGAAGGAGTGGGTGGGGTTCTTTCTTAACGGCGTAGCATACCAGGCGCGCGATGCCATTACGCGTGCCAAACAATTGCAGGATTTGCAGCTCAAATGGAGAGAGCAGCTAATGCGGGCTCGGGCCTCTGCTTTGTTGATTCGTCTGGCCGATAGCCTGTTTGCCTCGCCTTTTATTACGATTCCGCAAGCCCAAAAAATCCTGGGTGTTACCTACCCAAGTGCCCAGCGAAATGTAGAGAGATTGGTTAAGGCAGGTATTCTGCACCCAGTTGGCGAAACGTCGTATGGAAAGGCTTTTTCTTCGCAGGCCATTCTTGAGCTAATCGGCGAAATACCGGAGTGAAATTATACTTTTTGCCAGAAAAGTATAATTTGAGATTTGGGAATTATACTTAAGTATAATTCGTAAATTGTAACTTTTCTGTGAGGAAGGCGGGGCGTTGGTTCAAAGACAACTTATTATACAAGGGGCTTATTGCGTATTCCATACAAAATATATTCTTGTGCCTGCAAGTTGACTCAGAACCCATGCCCGTTATTGTGAAATCCTGCGTAAATGGACAGGGCCAATGGATTTTTCTTGCTCAAGTAATGATTTTGACTGCTTGAGATATTTCGAGTATCATGGAAATAAATAAACCCATTGAGAATCAAAAGGGGGGCGAAATGACCCAAGACATCGAATACACGGTTAAAATCTGGAAAGAAGGGAATCAATTCGTCGCCCACGCCATGCCTCTAGATGTTATGAGTTCAGGAAGTACACCCGAGGAGGCTAGAAAGGCTCTTGCCGAGGCCGTCCATCTTTTTTTGATGACCGCCGCGGACTGCAGAAGCGGTACAAGATGCGGTAGAAAGGAGGGGTGGTGAGATGGATGAGCGTATTGTTATTGACCCAGAGATCCAACACGGCAAACCAGTGATCCGGGGCACCCGAGTCCCTGTCACCCGGATTATTGGAGGGCTTGCTGGGGGCATGACCCGGGAACAGATTATGCGCGAATACGAAGTGACGGATGAGGACATCCGGGCCGCACTCGGTTATGCCGCGGACTTGATTGAAACCGAAGAATTCCATCCTCTCCCCATGCCACTCAGATAGGAAGGGCCATGCAATTTCTGGTTGAGTGCTGTACCCTCGCCGTCCTGCGCGGTACGCTGTTGTCCAAGCTCATCTCCGGCGAGCTACGGGTGAAGGATGCGGAGCGGATTTTGGGAAAAGTGGTATAAAGTTTCCACAATGCAGGGAAGAGGGATCACACAAACCGAAACGGGAAGTGAGGTGTGTTGCCATGAATGAAAAGCGTGGTCTCATCCCGCCCCATGGAGGATATCGCAAACTGCGCAGCTTTCAGTGCGCCCAATTGGTGTATGATGCTACGGCCATTTTCTGCAACCGCTTCATTGACAAGCGTTCGCGTACGTATGACCAGATGGTTCAGGCCGCCCGGAGTGGCGTTCAGAACATTGCTGAGGGAAGCAAGGCTTCCGCGACCTCGAAGAAAACTGAATTGAAACTGACCGGGGTAGCTCGGGCTAGCCTTGAAGAATTGCTTCTGGACTACGAAGATTTCTTGCGTCAGCGGGGCCTGCGCCTCTGGCACAAGGAATCGCCGGAAGCTCTAGCTGTTAGAAAACGGTATCTGTCCGACGGGGCAGACCGGTCGGACCAGTCCGACAGGCCCGACGAGTCCGACCCATACGGCATTTCCGCTGCAACCCCCGAAGTGGCGGCCAATACCTTGATCTGCCTGGTCAACCAGGCAAGTTACCTCCTGGGTAGACAGCTAAGGAAACTCGAGCAGCAGTTTCTTGCCGAAGGCGGCTTCACGGAGCGGCTTTATCGAGAACGGCAAGCCCGCCGGCAAAATTCATGAGCAACCTTACTGAATCCGGTATCGAAAACGCCGCTGTTGCCTGGTTTGAATGCCTCGGGTACGCGGTCAAGTATGGGGCTGAAATTGCTCCAGGCCAGCCGTGCTCTGAGCGTACGGATTATGATCAGGTATTCTTGGGAGTCCATTCGAAAGGGGCTGAAGACACCTGTGGAGAGATGCAGCGAGAAGCCTGGATGGTAAAGTGGAAAACTGTATTTACCCAGCAAGCGCGAGAGATGCCCGGATGAAATTCTTAAGAACTTCCGTTTTTGTAGCCGTTCTTTTTCTCTCCGGCAATCTTTTTGCCGGAGAGAAAGCCATTACCATCATTCATACGAACGACCTGCATTCCCACATCCTGGGATTTTCCCCTAACATTGACTATCGACCCGATATTACCGGGGGCGATGCGACCCGGGGAGGCTGGGCCAGGATCGCCACCGTTATAAAGCAGGAAAAGGAAAAGAGAAATCATCCGGTACTGGTCCTGGATGGGGGCGATTTTCTCATGGGTTCCCTCTTCCATATGATTGCCCGGGAAGAGGCCGTTGAACCCCGGCTAATGAAAGATATGGGGTATGATGCCCTGACTCTGGGAAATCACGAATTTGACCTCAAACCGAAAGGCCTGGCCCGTATTATTAATTCGGCATCTGCCAAGGGAGGTATGCCCGCGATTATATTTTCCAATGCCATCTTCAGCAAGGAGAGCGACCGGGATGACGCCCTGGAAGAGGTATTCGACAAGGGCATGGTAAAGCCCTATGTTGTCCTGGAGAAGGGCGGGATGAAAATAGGGATTTTCGGATTGATGGGAAAAGATGCCGCGGAAAAGGCTCCCTTTGCCTCACCCGTAAAGTTCAGGGACCCCATTGAGACTTCCAGGGAGATGGTGAAGGTCCTCCGGGAAAAGGAAAAGGTGGATATGGTTATTGCCCTTTCCCACAGCGGGTTGAGCAAGGATAAATCCCGCTC
>Ga0315282_10003875_pt1 | contig 26547 bp, 29 predicted proteins | sample YL17G07_20_MG_FD_203693 | JGI IMG/M metagenome (GOLD analysis project Ga0315282, IMG submission 203693) | Sediment microbial communities from Yellowstone Lake, YNP, Wyoming, USA - YL17G07_20 | ecosystem: Environmental > Aquatic > Freshwater > Lake > Sediment | place: USA: Wyoming | collected... | reverse complement strand
CATCGTCACATATGCTGATGTACCAAGCTTTATAGCTAGGATCGTAGTGGATTTCAATTGTATACCAGTCTTCGCCGACATTAGTGTTAAGCCAATATATGATTCGAGTTTCTCGTTTTTTCAATGCCTTATCCTTTGTATAGTCCATTGCTTCTTGGATTATGTCTGACATGCCTAAGAGATCTTTCTTTATTGCTGGTTTGGCCTTTTTCAGTATCTTTTTTCTTTTGTCCCAAAGGATCCGGCATTCCTTGATAGAGAACGTTTTCAATTATGATCGATTAGTATTCATAATTGAGTCCAAATATAAGCTTGAAGTCTGGAAACTGTTATCTCTGTAAGGTTAAGACCACGATAGATTTGACTTTTAGTTCTTAATATCCAAATGGGCTAAAACCATACACATAAGAGTGGAACTGAAGAGATCTCTCATTGTTGCAAGCACACAAACATAAGCAAATAGTAGCCATCCCTTCAGCCATTCTTGAGGTTCGTGATTCTGATTAGCTCTCTTGGTTCAGCTATGACTCTTCCACATTTCTTGCACGTGACAATTTGTAATGGCTCATACATAGGAATCATGACTCTGACTTTAGGTTCTGGACTAGGCTGTTCAATGAACAGCTTGTTTACTTCAAACCGATTCCAATAACTGCAAGACTTACACTTCATTCTAAGACGTGTTTTCATAACTATTACTTTGTGTAAAATGCTATGATCTTCTCTACGGTTTCGGGTTTATAGCCATATTCCTTCAACTTTTTTCGAAGTCTTTTATGTTTAGCCAATTTCACCACATTTTACTACACTAGGCTTAATCTTAACGCCGTTAACCTCTGCAAGCCATGAACATTGAAGCGATTCTTTGATTTCCCTTGCTAATCTTGGGTTCCTTATTTTGCTCGCTTCTGTAACAAGCAAAATGGTTATTATCGCTTTCTTTTGCATTGTTAAACCTCAGTAAGTATTAATGGGTAAGAAGTGTTATTAAAGATTGTGATACCAATAAGGTATATCCCATTGTTAGTCGGAAAACATGATGTAGGGAAAAGTTGTGATACCAAATAGGGAATCCAAAACCATGCGAAAGGGAAAAGGAAAATTCTTCAACAGACCTACAGTTTCAAAAGGCAAAAAATATGACAAGTTTTTCATGTACATCCCTACGGAAGTGGCTAGAGATACGAGTTTCCCTTTAAAAGATGGAGACAGAATAGAAGTAGAAATAAAAGGCAAGGAACTAGTTATTAGAAAAGCGAAACCTAAAAAGTGAAAGCGAAATAGCATTTTCGCTACGCAAGCGAGAGCTCTTGGCTAGGCTGTTCAATAAAGAGTCTGTTCACTGAAATGTGGTTCCAATGTCCGCAAGCCTCGCACTTCACTCTAAGCCTAGTCTTCATGGCCAACGGTTTCCTGCCAAACCTGCAACTATTATTTCGTTTTCATTATGTTTCCACTCTCAGTTGGCTTTTTGAAGCGGAAAGTGTCTATCTAGTGATAGTATTTTGTGAGTCCATTACTCTCGTGGTTTCAAGAAGAATCTCTCGACTACTGCACCTGAATTCGGATCATCCATTAAACATCGTACTAGCGTAAACTTGTCATAAGCACCTTCTACACAGTGCCACTCGACACCCTTCTGTAACTCATATTTTTCAGAGGCTTCTTTCCATTGCATGCTGGCAATATCGTCCACGCTGATGCTTTCACTGTCCATCGTGAGATGTCCTTCAGAGCTTCTTTTGACTACTCTAATATACCCTACAGTCTTGAATCTGGAGCTTAATCCTTTAGTTACTATTGGATAGTACTTTATCCCATTAAGCAGATCTTGTTTTATCATCTCGGCATTTTTGTTCCTAATTTGAGATGGAACAGTGAAGGAACTTGGGTTTTTGGCCCATTCCTTCATTCGTTTTGTGTAGTGCAAACGAGCTGTCCGTTCTTCTGAACCGCTAATTTCAAACTTTCCACAGTTTTTGCATTCTACAACGTATTTGAAATCCTTCGTTCTTTCAACAATTGTTGCGAAACTTATGCATTTGGGACATTCCACGGTTCTGGACATTTTCCTACTCAAGTTGCTTACCCTCCGGGTCCGAAAGCATGCTTGTGTTGATTTGGCGTTATGATGTTATGACGTCATGTCGTATAAAGCATTTAGGGTTATGACGTTAGAAACGTGGTCTAAGGGATACGGTGTATGACGAAAAGAAGAACAACCATTTATGTTGACGAAGATGTGTGGGATAGATTTATGAAATATTTGGTCACAAGACACGGCAAAACACATGGTGGCGTCATTTCTGAGGAAATTGAAAAGGCGATTCTTCTTCTCATTAAGAAGTAAGACTGTTGAAAATCAAGACTTTTTCTTCCCATTTTTGAACGCCTAAGTGGATATCTTTTACTGCACTCTACAATAATATTGGCAACAAGGACTTTTCACTTGAACTGTCTATTCCCGCCCACGGATCATTAATCGCCACCATGCGCTGGTTTCGACATCACAGTTCTATCGTCTGTCACTTAAGCTTTGAAACCACTTCCTGAAGTTCATCTGCAATGTCATCCAATCTAATCCTAGGGAACTCTTCAGCGCGACCTTTTTCAGTCATCTTCACAAAAAGGGCTAAGTCGTGCTTCACGTCTGAGATATAACGCTCAATTCTATCATTGACTTTGTTCATAGATTTCAACAGGTTGAACAGTATGGTGCCGTATTCGTATTCTTCAATCGTTCGTGTAAATCTGTATCCTCCAAATTCGATCACTAATGCAGGCCACATCTTTGCAGACAGTCTTTTTACATCATGGAGTTTGTTTATGGTGAATACTGGTTCCTTTCTTGATATTTGAAGCAATTTGTAAACAACATGAGCATCTCTACTGCTAAGACATGTCTTTTCTTCTGCCAATTCTCGCAGAGTCATGGTTACCTCTCTGAGATGTCTCTTTTCCTTTTCGCTTGATAGCAAGTTTTTCCAACGCTCATAGAAGTTGTCGAGGTCCTTTAATGTAGGAAGCCCTTTTCTCCAAGGATAGATGTGCTTTGGTCGTCTTCCATCTTTGTTCACAAGAACAGGTATGTATATGAGATTGCCTTTGTATCCCATTTCTTTAGCATATGTGGTATCGCCCCAAATCAACACGTCTATTCTGAGTTTTTTGCCATTCTTGAGATTGAACTCGGTTAATGTCTTGCGTGCCTTCCTAGCTGTCCTGGCCAATACGGTAGGCGCCAACTTCACACACCAATGTAATTATGTTTCGACTTGCACTTGAAGTTTCGCTGATGCGCACTTGTGCAATAATTCATGGCGTGTCACAGTGTGAAAAGCGGTAGCGGGTGCCTATCCTTCTCTGACGGGGCTAAAACCTGAATGGGTTAAGTCTCTACGGATTAGCACGAAAATGGGTTCAAGTCCTTAGTTCCCGCGTGCGCTGCATTGTTTGGGTAAGGGTGGTTTAGACGGACTCAATTTTGAGAATTTAAATACTGAGAACCATAATTCAAAAATTAGGTGAGGTAAATGGAGACCACTGAAAAAATTGCGTTTCTTTATCTTAGATTTAATGGTTTCTTCTTGATGCCTCATTTTACTGTATTTGGTTTGGAAAAGGAGAAGCATGTAGACGTGCTTGGTTTCAGACCCGCTGGAAGTGAAGAGACAATTGGCGACATTTCGCTATGTATAGATAAGGAATTTATCGGTGAATTGGGAGATCCTGAAAATGACATATTATTATGGGCTGAAGTTGGAACCGGATATGTCAAAGATTTATTTCATCCAAAAAAGGAAGTCTATGTTAAAAAAATTTTTGGAACGAGAGAGAATCTTAAAAAAATTTATTTCAATTTTGACAAAAAGGAAGTCGAAACAATCGTAAATGAAGGAGATAAAATTGAAGTTTCGGCAGGGCGATGTAGGAAATTTATACTTGAACGGTTTTCTCAAATGGAATCAGACGAAATAGGAAATTTGCTAAGTGGCATGACCAAGACAGGTTCTTGGAGGTGGTCTGAAGAGTTTCTTGCAGATTTATTATGCCTCAGGAAGATGGGATTCTTGACGAGCGGAAACTAGCACATTCAGTTAGACTGCTTGACATATTTTTCTGAGTGCCACGTATGGAAGAGGCGCCAGCGACATGAAGAGCCCGCTGACCTGCGAACTCGATCAACAACTGTAGCGATCAGAAGGTTTCACTTAAGTCTGGCTCTTGATTCTGCAATTGCTTTCATTGCTCCAATCATGCCAATACAGGCACTGAGAGAGTAATCCACAAATATCGCTCCGATGCTGTCACTGTTGGAGAGCCAACTGGTGGGAACATTGTTCCGCGTTTCTCACTCCTTAGGTTGGTTTTCTGGGTCTTCAAGCTGAAGGAACAATTGCGGGTGCACACCATTTACATGATATCTCGATTAAACGGTAATTTGAAACGTATTGGCTTCCGAGAGAAATTTTGAATTCATAAGGCATTTAAATGGGATGCACAAATCTAAGAAAGCAAAGTTGATCTGGGAAATGTAGATGTGGTATGCGAAATTTAGTGCTAAGGTAAAAAAATGAGAGGCATATATGTAGCTGATGTTGGTGACGGCCTTTGCATGGCCATTCATACAATTTTCGGAGAGGTAGCTCAAATTGATTGTGGGGGACAAAAAGATATAGTTGCATTTAGTGGTTTAAAAAGGATTTTCAGCCACTTTTCTGGTTCTGACGCGTTTACTCTCTCGCATTTTCACATTGATCATTATAATGGGCTTCTTTATGCTTCGATTAACCGTTTCCGATATCCTCCTTTTAGAGTAAGGGACGTATATTATCCACGGATACCTGAATTCAAAGATAAAGAAAAGCTACTTCTTTACTTATTTACTATGAATTTAGTTTTGTTTGGAAGCGAAACAGGTGTTATGGCGTATGATCTTTTGCAGACAATAACAAGAATAAACAATGGGGTAAAGCCTAACGCTAGACCTCGTTCTAAAGGTGAGTCAATAAACATTGGCGGCTCAGTTTTTGAGGTTCTTTGGCCACCAGCCAAAATTTGTGACGACAGAATCTTGTTCGATATTAAGCAAGCATTAATGGATTTTGAAAAAGCATTAGAGGAAGATGAAGAAACAAGGCGGTTGTATAGCCGTGTGAAGGACGAAGGTATTTTTGAAAATTACCTTTCAGAGCAAGATGAAAGGAATAAATTCGAGAGCTATGGGGAGAAATATGCATTTGAAAAATGTAAAAGGAGAAGATTACCTGAGGTTGTCGAAAAAGCAAATAAATCTCTTAGGAAAGCAGCTAATCATTTAGGCTTAGCTTTCTTTGAAGATAATAGACTTCTATTCTTAGGAGATACCGAGAAATTTGAAATAAAACAAATAGTTGATGATTTGAAATCAAAAGGCAGAGAAAACTTTTACATTCTCGTGACCCCACACCATGGCACGCATTGGCATGAGAGTCTTAAACAGATTAGATGTATTTATTCAATATCTTCAAATGGTAGTGAATTATGTTCGAAATTCAAATCTCAATTTAAAGAGATCGCCCAGCGGTCACTTGCCACATTTGTTAATGGCGACATAATGATACCTATGTATCTCTAGGAGAATACTAGTTATTTTCTCAATGGCAATTTTATGGAGACGCCTATAACGTGTTCAGCGGAATAACGAAAACTTGTCTTGAGTGTAAAGGTATTGGTGCTAAAGAAAAGAAGTCTGTCAAGAATGGTCGTATCAAATGTGATGTCTACAAAGGGAAGGGCTATAACGAAATTAGTTGATGTCAAATATGCGCTCTAGTTCAAGAATCAAATAGAAGGCGTGCTGGTAAAATTATGAATTTGCTTTGTTTATGACGCTGATCATCTATGGATTAGAACCAAAATAAGTTCAAGTCCACAAAACTAGAACAACTAAACCAGCCTTTTACCGGACTACATTCAGTTGATAATGCATAGATGCAACACAGCTCGTTCAATCAACAATAACCCGGTGATTTCTCCTACAGACACTGATTTCTTTTGGTTTTATGCAATCACCGATATAAATACCCTATTTTAGGTGTTTTAATATATCTTTTGATTGCAATAGAGGCGGGAAAAGATGATCAAGACTAAGCTTGCTATATTGCCAATTCTGTTGTTAAGTGTGGTTTTGTTTGCGAAATCGGCTTATGCGAACGGGGATTATCCTCAGACTTACAAGATACCCAACTTCTGGAATGAGGAAAAAGGATACTGTTTTGCTTTTCAAGTGACAAATGTATCATGCGTACCAGCTTCGGTGCAGATGATCCTTGCATCCTATAATGTTGCGCCCTTACCGACTCAAGAGGAATTGGCCTTAGAAATGAAAACCGATTTAAATCACACAACAGAATGGGATTTCATCTACATTCCTTTTGATAGACGGAATTTTACGGAATATATCAACCAATCTCTATCGCAGGATGCAGACCAAGCTTTGGCTAATCTCAAAGGGAATGTTTCGATGAATTTTCCAGTAATTGTGGATACTTGGTATGATATAGCTTTCAAGCAGAACGGGAATATGACCCATGCTCGTGTAATAACAGGGTACAATGAAACAGGTATTTTTTATCACGATCCATCCGATGGTCCTAACAGGTATATGGGTAACGTGAAATTCGCTGAGTTGTGGTCAACAGATAGGGGGTTTTGGGCCTTTATTGTTGAAAAAGAGACAGCACCGCCTAGAGAGGGCAAAGATTTTTGGGGATATTTTGTAGACAACCTTGACGTCATTGCTCTTCTAATAGTCGGCATGGCATCGGAGAGACACTTCGTGGGAAGACTTACTGTGTTCTCTAATTCTCTGGCATTAGATTTGTTCTTTACTAGAAATAACTTTACGCCGTGGTATGTCATATTATATCTTGTGATTGGGACGTTCCTTGGTATAATTGGATTGCTGGCATATCTTGCCAAAGAGGAGCTGTCTGAGGAATATTAGTTACTTTTGTCTTTTATTCTTCAATAACTGTAGCTATTATTATGCTTATAGGCGCATTTATTTTGTAGCATTCTCAACAACCCGTAACTTCAGAAGTTGGGCTATGCTGGCAAGCGCATCGTTAGGAAAGAACCATAAGATAGCCATACATATGGACACGTAGCACAATCAGGTCATAAAATTCTTTTTTAACTAAGAAAATATGTCATCGACGTGTTTTGAAGCCGGTAATTGTTCAAAATTAAGATGCGGGAAAAATTTTAAAAGCAAAATGAGATATATGGGTGAATATAGCCCAACGAGTGAATGGATTTGCCAAGAAAGTACGAAAGGATAAATGTGAAGGGTCATTATCGAGCTGTCACAAGGGGTTCAGATGGAACATTCAAAAAAGTAAAGAAATGGAGCAGTGAGAAAGGGAGGTGAAAGATATGGCAAGCAAATCACGTACACACGCAAAACTGCAGAGTAAGCTTGCAGGCAATAGCGGAAAGACAGAAGTGCCTATTAGAATCGGTAGGAAGACGATGCGTCGAGATGTGATGACTCCAAAGAAGGTCTATGAGATTGAGCGAAGTGGTCAACCTCAAAAGATAGGGTTAGCACTGAGAAGGCTTCAAGCAAGCAAGAAACCTCACAAGATCCTGAAAGTTCCAAACCAAGATCTGAGTACCGCGATCAAGATTCGAAGGCGAAGAAATATCACTATCTCCAACTTAAGCGGTACTAAATATAGATAGACAGTCCCACGGGAGAAAAGTTTTAGACAGAGAAAGGCAACATTTTGCATGACAGCCACCATGGAGTATTACACTTGATCAAAAAAAGCACGCGTGCGATTATCCAGATATTGGTTTACTCACTACTTTGCATGGGTGTGATTTCAGGTCCTGGCAACTTGGTTAATGGTGCACAGATGGACCCTCCACCACCTTGGTTTCCTTGGAATGTGAATGGAACGCAGAGACTGATCGTAATATGTACGGAGTTTTCTGATGTCAGCCATTTAACGAATACTTCTACGATCCAAACTCGTCTAAGTAATATGGCGACATACTTTCACAACGTATCTCTTGGAAAAATGTCGATTGATTTCACTTTCTTTGGCGACGAGTGGATGAGACTAAACAATACAATGAGATATTATGGCCAAGGTAGCGGGAAAAGCGACTCACATGGGTGGGACTTTATAGTTGACTCGGTAAAAGCTTGGGAAAAATACGTGAACTTTTCCGACTACGAATACTTGACAGTAATCCACGCTGGCGAGGATCAATCATCATACCCCAACCAGACAGAGCTTCTCTGGAGGCAAAACTACTGCAACTTGGGACGCTCTTCCATGCTAACTGTTTGGACAAGCAAAGGTCATTATGATTTTTGGGGTCTTGCATATGACTCTGAATTTGAAGAATGGGGATTGTTGGCGCATGAATTCGCGCATGGATTAGGTCTCCCGGACCTTTACGTCGAAAACGCATCACTCGGAATAGACAAACTCTCATTAATGGCGAGAGGCGACAGAAACGGTGTTCCAGAAGGATCTTGTCCAGCCCCATTGGACGCCTTCAGCATGTACATGCTTGGCTGGTTGAACCCTGTTCCTATTAATCTGAATTCCACTGAGGACATCGTTGAAATGAACTCCTCAGCTCTCGGTTCTCCAACTGTCTTCAAAGTGTCGCTTTCAGATTCAGAATATTATTTGATAGAAGTCAGGGAGAAGTCAGGAAGTGATAACTACACTTTGTCTTCAACATCAGTGATCGTTTATATCGTCAACAACATGAAAGAATCTGCTGACGGAATCGTCGATGTCCTGAATGGCGGCGTCGTTGTTTATGGAGGATTTTATTCAGATATTGCAAGGAGCGTTTGTGTCTCTTTTGTTTCATTCAATTCTTCGACACACATTGCCAGGGTTGGCTTATCAACTCAGCTCTTTTTTATAAGAATAGATCTCCCAGATGGTATCGACTGGTTCTCCACAATAACAGGAAAGATTCAGGTGTTTGATGGGAACGATAATCCTGTACGGTATGCTCTACTTAACATAACTGTTGATGAGAACATGTCGATTTTGAGAGTAACCGACGAAAATGGAGAGGCCACTTTCGAATTAAGTTTCAAAGAACTGGGAAATCACACCATAAGAGTAACCTCACCTTCAATATTAGCAGGTGAGACTGAGAGAACGATTCTCGTATCATTTCCATGGCAGCCACTCGCTATAGCTCTTCTGTCAATAGCACTGCTTGTTCTCAGCGTATACACGGTAATCAAATATGTTCTGAAGCGCTGATCCCTTGATGTGACTCAATATCATATTTGATGCTCAGGCACTAAAGAAAATAAAAGATCAAGACAATTGGAACAAGCATTATGAAAGCACCAACAACATATATTAGAGATAAATAGAAAAAAGCGGTTCTATGCGATCTAAACATATATGCAAAGATCGATGTTAACGAGGCTGCCAACCCCAAATATATCAATATCGCAAAAAAGCCTTTGCCAAAACTCAACCGTTGGTTCAGTAAGAAAGCGTACACGGCAAGTACAAAAGATGAAAGACTCGCAGCAATGGTTGTTAGTCTTAAACAATGGTCAGGTGTTGGATCTTCTAACATTTTCATTCCTCTTTTGAACTTTCTCTATCCCCAAAAAGAAAATGATCCCCAAAACAACTATGACCAGAATCGTCACCAGTGGAAAAAGATTTCCAAAGATCGGGTTTGGCTCTGTTGCAACAGACGATCCTCCAATGAACAGAAAGATCACTACCTCTACCATAGTGAATATCAAAACCAAAACGCTGAGGATGGAAGTAGCTGGTGAAGTACGGGATCCATTTTCTTCAGTCATTCAAGTCACATGTAAGGAACAGATGAACTACACGGATAAAACAATTTCTTGCTCGCACTACGGAAACACTCTGGATTAAAGGAATCGTCTAGGTTACAAAGGGGGAACTAAAGAGAATTTTAGAGAAAATTGGGTTCAAAGCCACAGAGGTAAGAAGTAAATCAGGTCTCTTGTAGGGTGTTTCAAACAAGACGAAGTTTGCCCTTTTACTAGTTTAAACTCTTATTAACGAACCTCAACTTCTCTAATCTGCACATCTTTTTTTGCGGAAAACGCGCATGAGTATATCCGTCTTTACACCAGAGTTTTCGATGCATCTTGGGCTAGTCTATGTGACCTATATGGTTGGACATGAATCGTTCTTGGTATTGACCTCTACAGTACTCATACCCAACAGGTTTCAAGTACAACCATGCAGTCTAAGTGCTGGCATGCACGCTTTCTGCGAGTCTATTGATAGTCTCTCTGTTTCCTTAATAATCATACTTCTTCCTTCACGGATAAACAATAGCTTCTCTGCATAGAGCTTTGCTATCGTAGTCGATTGATCCAGTTAGAAGTCTATCCGTATTTTTTCGCGAATTTTTCCCTAGTGGTAAGTGATGAACAAAAAATACAATCTGAAACAGGCTTTATTTCAGTCATTCCACTTGCAGGGAGATTGATCATATCATAGGAATAGTAGTTTTGGAGTACATCTTTTGGGAAATAACGTTCTTTAATCACTTCTCCAGCTATGAGAATCCCTGGAAGTACAGTTGCAAAGGGCAAAGGAAATCTTTCCTGTGTTGCCGACAAGACAAGTTCTCCGCAGTGCATCATCAACCAGTCGCTAAAGCGCTCACCAACAGAGGGAAGAGTAAACCCGAATTTTTCGCTAGACTTGGTCATTCGGTTAATGTGCTCTTGCGTCAAGCATGCGTTAGTGCTTCGAAGTTTCGCAATTTCACTTGCGGAAAGACCAATGACTTCAGAAAGGACTTCTTCTAGTGGGCGCTCGACTTCTTTCGGACTATGAGTGCAGATTAGGCATGGACTCTTCCCTATATCAACTCGGCGAACGTAGAAATCAGTCAATACAACAGCGGCATCGAGTATCACTCTGGGCATATCCCACTGCATGTTACGCCTTGTTTCTTTTGTATCCACTGTGGAAATCAAAACATCGATGTTGCCAATTCCTCTAGAGGCTGTCAATTCTTGGTAAGAATTCTGGCATGCCTGAACATCTAGCTTTTTAAAGTCTTTCAAAAGTTCTTTGAGTGCTTCGACTTTTGGTCTGTTGCCCACAGAATCTGTGTGCAGAGCGTAGACGTACCGATTCATGTTGCTTGGTTTCACTTCATCAGGGTCTATCAGTGTCATTCGACCTTCAAGGTCGTGTAGACTGGCAAGCGTGTAAGCCACTGCGCCCCCGCCAGCACCTACTCCAGCTATCGTTAGATTTCCCACATTTATTGTCAAAGGCAAGCTAGGATTGTATGCAGGGTTTCCGTTCACCCTGTAATCAAAGGCTGAGAAACTGAGCTGGTCTTTAATGAATTTCAGTCTCCACCTGACATCAAAAGGTGTCTTCTCGGGCAATAGAAGATTTGACTTTTTAAGAAATACCCTCTTGAATACCTCCATTCCTCCAATGCAAGCAGCTGCATATGCTCCGATAGGATTTGTATGCTTTGTAAAGGTTGGTGCAAGCTCATTTGCTGATACGTAAGCTATCCAGCCGTCTGAGGCTATGCTAATAGTGTTTTTGATGGCAAGGTCTGAAGATCCTATTGAAAGAACGGCATCCCAATCTCTATGTATTAGGTCAGCGCGTTCAACTTTGCAGTTAGGTTGTAGCTTGTTGACAAAGTCCAGAATAGCGTCCAGAATCTTGCTTTCAGTAAACAATGGAACATGAACTGAGAAAACTGCAGTGTCGGGAATCGACACGTCGATGCGTGTCAATACTGGATGTAGTCTCGCAAGCATATTTATTGCCATGCATAATGCAAATTGCCCATTAGCGGTTTCAATACATTTCTGGTTAGCAACTATCAATACTGTGCCGGGCTCTTCAGCCCATCTTTTCATGCTGATTCTGGCTTTAGAAAGTAGTTGTTTGATCATTTCTAGTGTCCTTGAATCTGTCCGTTCTTGCACAGGCGTGTCACACCCTTATTAGGGAATCTTCAATGATAAAACGCGCTGCAATCTCATCGTTCTTCAGAAGATTCCATTTCCAATTGCCTGTATACTCATAGACATAACAAGTAGAAAAATCGCGAACAATATTTAAGGCAAAATTCGGGACTACTATCGAGATATATCCTATCCTATAATTTAATGCTCGTTTCTCGTCTCCAAAAGAGTGTCCGAAGTTTCCAGGATGAGTGTGAATTTGAGCCAAAAGTAAAAGGTCTCTTTTTTCAAGTTCTTCAGATAGCTTAAGCAGGAATCGGGTATCTAGTCTTACGCCGCCACCCCAATGTCCTTTTCTTGGGACGACATAGCTCACCACATATGCCTCTCCAGCGTTTGGGCTCGGTGCTCCTGCCCAGAGTACAAGCCCTTCTTGTTTGTGGCATCCTCGTTTTTTAAGCACCTTGATGGTTGCTTCAAACAGGTCTCTTGGAATGTAATAACGCTTGATGAATTTGACGAGCCTAGTTCTCCTAGACCTGTTTGAACACATGGATGTAGAGGTATTTTTTCTTCTGCTCATGGGTATGCCTTGTCAAGTTCTGCTTGAACCGCTTCGAGTATTGCTGCAAAGGAATATTTTTCAGGTGACCAAGGGCGTGACGAATCTGTTGCATGGCATCCTTCGTGGAATTCTCTTATTCCAGGAATGCATAGCTGGGGTTGACTTTGACTTCTAGTTATGGCTGCTTGAAACGGTCCGACAGGTGGCCAATATTGAGCCCCTTCCTGTCTAGTAACTGGATCAACAAACTGAAAAGACGGAGCCCGCTTTGGGTATTCATCACAATGTAGCCGTGCCAGAAACATCTTTTCTGGATGTTTCTTCGGATGCATAGTTACGTATATGTCAGAGCCGTCTGCGTTGATTGTCCATCCGTGGTGTTCAATTATTCCTTTAAGAGACTGTAGCCTAGAGACCTGCTCGTCAAAGTAGTGTTTTGAGAGTTCGGGATCCACCTAACCTTGACCTTCTTTTAGGTGTGTTGAATCACTTCTGCTCCGAGTGGAGATATAACCAAGGTCATGCCATTCGTTATTCCTAACTCGCCAAGAGTTCTATCTTCTGGTAATGGTTCATTTTGGCCTTTTATGAAAAGACCATAGTTTCTAGCAGTTGAAGGATCCATATGTAATTCTGCCATAGCTGAAACTTTTACGGCATAAATCTTCTCATGCAGGTTGTAAAATCGTTCTATTGAACCGGCAGTGGACTCTATTATGAGTTTGATTCTGGGCGTTTCTTTCTGAATCGACATTCTTTATGTACCTCCGGTTTAACTATAATTAGGTAATGTAATACTTAAAACGTTATCCTCATAAGTGCAAAAAGAAGCAGTTAAGCAGCAACAAGCCTCTATGGACTTGTACTCAATTTGGTCAACTCCCACAAATACGTTGTCAATAATATCTCTCAGCTTGTGCCTTTTACATCCAATTATCCCAAAGCCGCACGGGATTTCAATGCGGTTGTGATTCAATAGTCGTTCTCTGATGGTTAGTGTGCACAAACTGATTTATAAGGGGTTTCTTCTATTGTGTTTCTGTGTAGCTTCGATGCGGAAATACTTGCTTACATCTAATGAGAGGAAGATTCTAAGGACTTTCATCAAGAAAGGTGTGAGACTCAAAGGTTTTTCAACGATAACTTCTAGATTGAAGAATTGGAATAAAGAGCGTTTTGAGCAGGACTTGAGGCTAATTGAGGAAGCCACAAGGAAGCTGAAAGCCTCGAGCAAAAAGGAGAAGTGAAAAATTACGATTCCAAAACCCACTGAAGACACGATAACGAATCTACTAGCAAAGGAACTTGAGAAACACGGAGTTAAAACGCAGACTTTTCCATCTATTCAGACTCCAAGCGGCATTAGAAAACCGGATATTTGGTGTGCTGATGGCGGGGTCTATCCGATTGAATCAAAATTTACTGAAAAAGATTTGTTTAACGCTGTCTCCAAGATCCAGAATGATTATCTCAGATGGTATGATGTTCTCGAACTCAAAGGCGGCTTTGCTCTGTTATATCCTGAAGATTTGTCTCAGCCGTTGCCGCTGGAAGTTATAATCAAGCTTACTCAGAAATTGAAATTTAAAGCTGTGGCGATGTTCCCACCTAAAGATACTCGAAAGAATTTTGCCGTTTATGAAGGGTCTTTGCCTGAAATAGCGAAAATACTGGCTGATCACATTCTTTCACCTCCGGAATATGTTGAGCCTAGCACAGAGTACATCATCAGAACCCTTCAAAACGCTGCCACATACATCACAGCGACATTGAGATATCTTACGGGTAAAGAGCTTGAGGATTTGTTTGGTGGAAAGGAGGTTTTTGGCAACATTCTCCAATATGAAGGAGAAAAGTATCCAGTTGAAGCTCTCAGGCTTGCGTCTGCTTATCTTCTCATAAACCAGATATTGTTTTATCACGTTCTTTCAGTGAGGGTGCCTGACAAGTTTCCGGAGTTAGACCCTGAAAAGATTAAGCGCCCTTCTGACTTAAACGAGTATTTTGCTAAGGTTTTGGACATCAACTATCGAACGGTTTTCTCTTATGATGTGGCGTCTAGGATTCCGTCGGGTTTTGTAGATCAAACGAAGGCGGTTATTGCCGTTGTTAAGGGTCTGGCTCCTGAAAAGGTTGGTGGAGACCTTCTTGGAACAATTTTCCACGATCTAGTGCCTTTTCAGGTGAGGAAGACGGTTGCGGCATTCTACACTAACGTTTTAGCTGCTGAGACTCTTGCTTGGTTGGCGATTGATGAGCCTGAGGCGAAAGTTGCCGATTTTGCAGTTGGAAGTGGAGGTTTGCTGGTTGCTGCATACCGACGAAAACGTTTCCTTTTAGAGAAAGAGAAAGGCGAGTTTTCTCCTAAAGATCATAAGAGGTTTTTGGATCAGGAGTTGCTGGGTATTGACGTTATGCCTTTTGCGGCCAGCGTTGCAGCTTGTCACCTTGCACTTCAGACGCCTGAGTATTTTACTGATAGGGTTAATGTGGCAATTTGGGACTCAACTGAGCTTTCTCCGGGGCGAGTTATTCCGTCAATTGCTGGGTTAGAATTTGTGATGAGGGGTCAGACTGATCTGGAAAGTTTTGTTAGACCTCCTAAAAAGAAGAAGGGTGTCGTGAGCCTCACTGGAGAAGTTCCTAAGGAGATTAAGCTTGAGAAGTATGATGTTGCCATAATGAATCCTCCTTTTACACGGCAGGAACGGATGCCAGAAGACTACAAGAAGACTCTTTTGGAAAGGTTTAAGGAATATCGCGAATACATTGGTGGGCAGATGGGTTATTTTGGCTACTTTGCTCTTCTAGCTGATAGGTTTCTGAAAGATGAAGGGAGGATAGCGTTTGTTCTGCCTGCTACAACTCTCCACATCAGGTCAAGTGAAGGAATTAGAAAGTTATGGGCTGAAAAGTATCATGTTGAATATATCATAACTACGTGGCATCGTCTCGCCTTTTCTGAAAGCGTAATATTCAGAGAAATTTTGTTAGTTGCAAAGAAAACCAAACCGCAATCTGATGCCATCACTAAAGTTTGCGTTTTAAAGAAGCTACCTGACAAAATATCTAAAGCAAGGGAGATTGCACAAAAGATCAAGAGCCTTGAGAAAGATTATGAGGATGAGGATATTGTCGTCAAAATTCATCCATACTCTAGATTGACTAAGGACACTACTGATTGGCATACAGTCATTTCTCTTAGTGACCTTAAGCTTATTGACCTGCTAGAAGACCTGCTCTCTTCGAAGAAACTCACAGTGCTCTCATCTCTTGCTGAATCCCAAGAAAACGATTTAAGACACTACAAATTCCAAGATTTTCACGGCTTCATTTTGAACAATATTGAAAGAACTGAAAGACAATCAGACATATGGATTGCAGATGAATTGAAGGGAAAGTTTCTGGTTGCTAAACATAAGAAGAGAATACATAGTGTCAAAGTTCCTGTTGGTTGTCTGGAGAGAGCACTGAGACGTTTTTCCTACGTTGACACGATTGACATGCATAAGTCTTTGGATTATCTGATTCTAGATTGGTTTGATGGAATTGACGAGATGGCAAGTTCTATAATTCCCGTAAATGTAAGAAAAGATTTTAACAAAAAGATTGTTGCTTCTTGGGCAGACAAATTTGAACGTAAGAAAGCACACTTGTTACTTGGTAGAAGACTATACTTATCCGCCCCTGGAACACATTTAATCTCATTTTATTCGGACAGCCCGACGGTTGGTATTGACCTGTGGAGTCTTAGGAAGCCAAACAAGACCGACGCTAAAATCCTGTCATTATGGCTGAATAGTTCCTTTAATATTCTGCAATTGCTGTATATGGGCGTGGCTTGCGAAGGTCCTTGGATGAAGATTCACGGATATATGATAGATCGTCTCCTTGTTCCAGACCCCAACAAGCTGACCGAGGAACAGAAAAAACGGATTCTGGAGGTATTTGATGAAATAAAAAACACAGATTTTCCAAGTATTACTGAACAGCTCAAAACTAAGTTTCAAGCCAGAAAAACAATAGACTCGATGTGGCTTAAAGTCCTAGGATACAAGGATTTTTCCAATGAGATGCTTGACAAACTATACGATTCGTTGCTGAAAGAACTCGAAATAATCGGCAAGCTGATGGGAGGGAAGCAGTCTAAGGAAGACGAGGACTTATAACATATCAGTCCCACGATTCTGTAGCAATTGAAGAAATTCTTAATAACTAAATATAAATACTTAACCTTGATGAACGCACTAGATCTCTTTTGCGGTTGCGGAGGCGCCTCTCTTGGTCTAAAAATGGCAGGGCATAGAGTAGTCGCTGCCATAGATATCGATCCAGTCGCCTGCAAAGCTTATTCTGAAAATTTGGGGTTAATTCCGATCTGCCAAGACCTGAGATTTTTCAGTGGCGAACAAATTTTAGAGTTTTATGGACTAAAAAAAGGCGATATTGACCTTGTTATAGGCTGTCCTCCCTGCCAAGGTTTCAGTAGCCTCAGAAGAACAAGGTATCCGACTGGCGAAGATTCCCGTAAAGATCTGGTCAATGTTTTCCTGAAACGCGTTAAGGAAATCCAGCCGAAAGCCGTTATTTTCGAGAATGTCCTTGGCATAGTGAGAAAGGACGACAAGAAATACTTTCAAAAATTCCTTTCACGAATGAAGAAGATGGGTTACGTCACTACTTGGGACATCATCAATGCGGCAGACTATGGGGTTCCACAATTCAGGAAGAGAGTTATCGCCCTTTCCGTAAAAGACGAGCACAGTATGGGCAAGTCACCTACTTTTCCTCCAAAAACCAACGCAGATCCCGACAAAATTACGGATAACCAAAAACCGTGGAGAACTGTGCGAGATGGGATTGGAGACCTTCCGCCATTGGAACTTGGAGAGAGTTCTTCCATTCCTAATCACGTGGCACGATGTCACTCTCCAAAGGTTTTAGAGATAATTAAGAACATTCCGAAAAATGGAGGCAGCCGCCGAAGTTTACCATCACAGCTGTGGCTTCCTTGCCACTTAGAGTTAGCGGGAAAGAAAGGTCGGGGAGCTGAAAGTGTTTACGGACGTATGTGTTGGGAGAAGCCGGCTCCAACTATTACGTGCCGTTGCACAACTCCCAGCAGTGGCCGTTTCATTCACCCAGAACAAGACAGAGCTATTACTCCACGCGAAGCTGCACGTCTCCAATCTTTCAGAGATAACGTTATATTTCCACACGACTTCACTTCCGCTGAACGACTTATTGGAAACGCTGTGCCACCCACCCTTATCAGTGTTTTATGTCAAAGCTTCGAAGACTTTCTGTAACGCAGGAGACGCTTATGGCGAGTAAATACGAGGCTCTAGCAAAGATTCTACTAGACTGGCATCGTGAAAACAGACGAGTTCTTCCTTGGAGAGAGAAAAGAGACCCTTACATAGTCTTGGTAGCAGAGTTTTTTCTTCAACGCACACCTGCAGAACGCGTTGCTAAAGTTCTTCCAAGCTTCATTGCGGAGTTTCCATCACCTGAAAAGCTAGTTAACGCAAACCCTGACCGATTAAGAGAAATCTACAAAACGCTTGGATTAGGAAAAAGAATGTCGTGGCTGGTGGAATCTGCCAAGAGGTTATATCAAAAGTATGGCGGCGAGATTCCTAATAAACTTGAGGACTTGCTTTCTCTTCCTGGCATAGGAGAATACACGGCCTCAGCAGTATTATGTTTCGGATTTGGCAACGACACTCCAATAGTCGATGCTAACGTCGTCCGTGTCCTGACTAGACTATTTGGATTACCTGAAACTCACAGAACAGGCAGCCCCGATCTGAAAAAGCTCGCTCGAGACCTCGTTCCTGTAGGGAAAGGGGTTCAGTACAACGAGGCCATTTTAGATTTCGCGGCGATGGTCTGTAAGAAAAACCCCTTACACGAAAAATGTCCCCTAACAGATTTATGTGAATACTACCAGAAAAATCGTTAAAAAAGTTTTGCTTAGACAACTGTCGCATCATTTACAGTCCTGTATCTGGAGACAGCGAGAAAGTCTTGGTTTACAGTTTCAGCGTCTGTGAGTACTTCGTCCCAAGTCTTTTTCACCAGAATCCCTTGAGTATGAAGGTGATCGTATGCATTCTGATGAGTTATATCAAGGTTTAAGTCATCGCAAATCAACGTAACGTGAGCTTTCGGAAACTGTTCTTTGAAAGTAGGGTTATTGTCCAAGTATTCAGTTATCCGATAGTAGTACTCTTCAATTTTGGCGAACTCTTCGTTCTGTAGCTTGTGTCCTTTCTTCTTGATTTCGATGACTTCAACGTTTATTCCTACGTGGAGCATTATGAAGTCAGGCCTTGTTTTCGTCGATTCCTCCGTGGTTGTGGAAATCTTTACCTTGTATTTGCTTTCATACCACTTTTCAAAACGTTCACGGAAACTCTTGAAGGTTTTATTGGCCTGCAACATTGTCCATCGAGGGTCAATTATCCAAGGTGCACTTTCCAACAGTTTTTGAAGGTCGTGCTCCGTTGCAGTATCAAGAATGGTTTTCAACTTGTTTATATTGTCGATTCTTTCTTGAGCTATCATACCTAAAGAGGCGGATTCAGCAAGTTTCGCATCGTTGAAAAGCTTAGCAATAGCCTCCAAGGGGCGTTCATCCATAAAGGCTTCAGCTTCCTTCAATTTGTCAACCATTGTCTTGTGAGGAGCAATCGACAAAGCCAACTCTCTCACGTTTCTAACGTAATCTGTATCATTCAGGTTCTCCTCGTTTAATCCTCGAGCGAATATGCGGCCAACTTCTATCGCCGTATCTCTAACTTCCTTGTCTTCGAAACGCTTTTCAGCCTCCTTTTGTAGTTCAGATACCTCCAGAAACTTGTCGACAATCTTTCTCTTCTTCGCGGGGTATGCCGTTTTTCCCAAGTCCTTTACAAGGGTCTGCCCCCACTTTTTGAAAGCCTCTCCCCACTCTGACGACCATAAAATGTCTTGTCTGTCGCTGCGAATAAGGTCTTCGTGATCGTCGGAGTCAATCCAGTCAGCGTGGATAACCCCTACAATATACGACCTTATGGTGTATTCTCCCGTAAAGCTTGACCGTAAACCGAAAATTCCAGCGTTGGCAACAAATTTTCCTCTCGCGTAAATTCGGATTCCTGAGACTTCTTCGTTGGGGTAAGGATGTAGCGAGTAGGCAACCCATCCTCTTACAGGCAATTTCGTTCCATCATCAAGTTCCACTGGCCTGTTGTCCACGATTATTTTTGTATCTTCGTCGATTTCAACTTGCAACTCTCCAACATCAAAGCATTCACCGGTCGAAGTGTCCTTCACTGTGATCTTGAAGTCTTTCTGTTCTAATCCGAATCTTCTGGACACTTGTCGATGAAATGTTTCTGCGTCTGGCGTTCGACGATGATGAAAATCGAATAGGCGCACCACAGTTCCTCTTTCGTTGGAGAAGGTATGATTACTTTTTCCTAGTTCTGGATAGTAATCTTGGTCTGTTTCTTGGTTAATCGCATCATAGTCGAGTATGAAATGAGCAACCTCGTAGCCTTTTGCCGTCTTCTTTCCACCTGCCGTGATGATTTCAATCTTCTTGCAGATGCCAAACGGTGCAAGTTTACCTATTCCTTTTCGACCAATCCTTAACCGCTTCTTTTCCTGCGTTCGTGGGCCTCTCCTCGGGTCTTTCCGCGGGTCAGTGCCAATCTTCAAATAGAAATCGTTTATGACCTCTGGATTCATACCAATTCCATCATCACGAATGACGATTTCAAACCCCTTATCCACTAACTTTCCATCCTGAACCGTCGCTAACCACTTATCCAGAGGGATTTCAATCATTACTTTCTCTGCATCAGCATCATAAGAATTAGCAATCATTTCAGAGACAACTGCAGAAGGGCTATCATATAGTTTTATTCCCAGTTTGTCTATGGTTGTTCTGGAAATAGTCATCTTATACTCTTTTGCCTTTTGCAAGCTGCTTCACAAGCTCCCTAATTTTCACATCACATTACCGTTTCAGACATTAATAAGATTTCTAGGCATTCTAAAAAACATCCTTCCATCATTTTTCATCCAAACAGAAAATCAGCTCCTTTTCCTAATGGTGGTATACATTTTTGCTCTGCCGATTTTTCTTGAAACCTTCACTTTCCCTTCTCTTTCTAATCCCCAAACATACTTGGAAACAGTATTTCGATGAATCCCTGTCTTCCTAGCGATTTCTTCAATCGAGAGATCCCTTGGGTATTCAGTTTCTAAACATTTCAAGATCTTTTGCTCTGGCGTTTGACTCATCATTGTTCACTAATCAACAACATTATTGGACAACGCTTATATGCTTGTTTGTTGGTTAATATTGTGTATTAACGCACAGCGTTAATGTAGGGCGATAGCTATGACCACCAGAATGGATAAGACTCCAATAGTCACTTACGAGCAAAGAATCTGCCCAATATGCGGCAGCAAATCAGATACTTTTCGAGTAGACGAAACCAACCTGCGTTTTCTAATTGAAGTCGCAAATAAAAACGAAATTAATGCAATTGTTTCCATGACTAAAATAATCTGGGAGAACATTCCTCAACTACGACTAACTGCGGACTCGAGAACAATAGTCAATGAACTGTCAAGAACTATGTTGCAGAATACTCAAGAACAAATGAACAATGTTCTACAGCCAATGAAAGTCTTCACAGAATCTTTCCCTAAAATTATTGAAAACTTGCCTCAGGACATTCGGAAGGATGTTAAACATGAATTCAATGAAACTAGAATAAAGTTAGAAAACGAATTTAAGACACTCCGAGAAACAACGCCTACATTCAAAGACGTTCTCAACACACTACAAGCAATAACTGACGAGCTACATAAATTGACAGAGAGAAAATTGGATGAAGTCAAGCAAGAACTTACCAATAAATTCAAGGAAACTCTTGAGAAAATGGGTTTTCCTGAACCTGAACAGATGAAGTTGCTAGCGCAACTGATACCTTCAACATTGCCCTTGCTTGAAGAGCTTCTGCGCTTCCAAAAGGTTCCCAAAGAAAAAGGAGAGCGAGGCGAACTTGACTTAGTTCAAGAGCTCAGAGAATTCTATCCTGAAGATGAATGTGAGCATTTGGGCGGTTCAGGAGAAATTGACATTCTGGCAGTACCTAGGTTCAATGGGTCAAATCTAGGTCACAAAATCCTTGTAGAATCAAAGAAGAACAGTAGTGGCTGGGACAGGTCATTCATTCATCAGGTTAGAAATCAAATGCAGTTGAGGGGTGAACGGTTCGCAATTCTCGCCGTTGAAATGATGCCTAAAACAGCTAATGGATTTCTGATTGAGAACTGTCCGGAAGGCGTGATTCTGGTTACAGATCGAGAAAATTTCAAAATCTCATACGGCGCAGTCAGATCAGCCCTAATAGCACTGGATCCCTTTTGCCACAAGGAAATTGATTTTCATAAACTCTTCGCAGATCAGAAAATCAACCAAGCAATCAAAGATGCCTACGACTACTGCGAGTGGGTCAAGAAAATCAGGTACAAAGCACGCCGGATCGAAACAACCGCCCAAGGAGTAACCGAGGACATAAAACAGTTAGATATCCACTTGAAGCAAGCTCTCAGAGAGTTGCAAACCAGAATAAACGAGGCCATTTCACAGATTACGACAATAGAAAACGATGAGGCTCCATTGAGAAATGAGGTTCAGGACACGAGGTTTTTAGCAGATGGCTTCAAAACGCGAAAGTAAAGGCATCGAACTCGTTCTCAAGGGTCATATCAAAGCAGTAGACTCTTCAACGTTTATCGTCAAGTCCGAAACCAACCTTGAAATTGAGCACAAAGTAAGATGGGACAGGAAAAGATGGGTATGCTCTTGTGAGGATTTCGAAAGGCATAGGAAGAAATGCAAGCACATTTACGCTGTATGTTATTACCTTTCGCTTCAAGACCTTCAGATTGGTGTCAGGAAAATCGGCCAAGATATTGCCGAGTGCCCTCTTTGTGGTTTGAGTGATTTTGTGATCAAAGACGGTTTCAGTGAAAGCCGCAGCGGTCTTGTTCAAAGATTTTTCTGCAAGAAATGTAATTATGGCTTTTCCCCAAGGACAGGTTTTGAGGGGGCTCATGGTCAAGCCTTCGCCATAGTGCTTTCCTTGGACCTTTATTACAGGGGTTTGAGTCTGAGACAGATTTCTGAGCATTTCCAATCAGTCTATGGAATCAAGATCTCGCACGGAACGATCTACGGTTGGATTAAGCACTACGTCGAACTGGTGTATCGGTATCTGGACAAGTCCAAAGTCAAGTCTGGTGAAAGGTGGCATGCTGACGAAACCGTCGTCAGAGTGAGAGGCAAACATCTTGTTCTGTGGTCAATGCTTGACGGTGAGACCAGAATTCTGCTGGCCCAACACATCAATGAAAGTAAGAGTGCTGACCAGGCTTACAAACTGTTGGAAGACGGTCTCAAAAGAGCAAAGAACAAACCATCGGAAATCGTCACTGACAGCGCGGCATCATACACCAACGCGATAGATAGAAAGTTTGGAGTGGAGTTGAAACAACCGATAATTCATGTACAGGCGGCAATCTCAACACCCTTGAGCAACAACAAGATGGAAAGATTCCAAAGAACCGTGAAGCAAAGATTCAAGACCATTTCAAGCTTTCACAGTCAGGAGACTGCAGAAACGTTCACGAAGGGATTCGGCACATACTACAACAACATAAAGAAACACAGGTCTCTTAACGATAAGACACCAATGGAAACAGCGATGAGGAAGAACCATGGAGACAGCTGGGCAACTCTCATCCAGAAAGCCAAAAAAGGACCGCGATGAATAGTGTTCTTCTAATTCTTGTTACTATTTCTTTTTTTGAGCTTTATTCGCTCTTTGAACAATTGATCAGCGGAATCGTTGCATGGCTTAAGAGAACACCCCGGAAGTTGCTTTAGGCCTGATTTCAATATCTCTGGCATGTGATTAAAGATCCAGTCTACCCATATCATAAATTTTCTCCAATCATGCGAGAAAAATGGGTATGGCATACCTACCGCCTGCGCAGGTGACCTACCGTTAAGCGTTTCTTCCATAGGATTAAGATAATCTGACTCAATAACTGACAGTGCGGCGCGGTTCGATAGGACTTTCAGGGAACCTGACTTTTGACGCTTTCGAACAGTTTTTCTGAAATCTTTGATTCTTCGTTCAATTCTCATCAAGTCGCGTTTCTCCCAGGGCTTAAGCTTTCTAAAGTCATGCTTAACACGCTCTTTGGGAAAGAGGCTCTCAGCGGCTTCCACCATAGCCTTAAGCTTATCGCCCCGTATGACTTCTGGAAGACCTTTCAATCTTTCCTTAGTTTTACTAAATGCTGCGAGAAATGCTGCCTTATCACGTGAAGGAGCAACATGCAAGCAGATTGTAAATCGCCGATCTGCGTCCATCGTCAAAATAGCGTAATAGAATCGTTTTAGCTTCGCGTTCTTCTTAGTTATGGCATACATACCTCGTTTCCGACGTTTTCGGGCAAAAGCATCGTCGCAGTACAGTGTTTTACAGGGTATTCCTCCCATCAAGAGTATCATCAAACGGTGGAATCCATCAAACTTTTTGGCAGATTTTTCGAGTATATCGTACAACGTTTTTTCATCAGGAATTTCTTCCAGAACCCCATAATCGAGAATATAATTTGTTTTGTTCGTAACTAGTAATTGAAATATTTCTCTTGGAGTTTTTCCTTGAGCAAAATTCGCTATAACTTCTGTACATATCCCATAACTAAATCTGGAGTTAATGAACCCCTTTGCTTTGAACTTCTTCTTACAGTCTGAACAACGATAAAACCCTGTGGAAAGCCCATTTTTGCAAAGAATCTTTACTGTCTTGGAACTTTTACAACGGGGACAAAAAACCTTACCCAGAATCTCTCTTTTGAACAACTCAGCTTTTTTCTCAATGTAATTCAGAATTTTTGTCCTGTCAAAGTACTCATCAAAGTTTCTACAATTAAAATAACGCAAAAAATCTTCAACTGTCATATTGTTGAAATCAGGTTCCTGGGCACGGCTGAAGAACATCGGTAGACTTCCAATTTTGCTTGAACTTCCCGGCATGCTACAGTTATTGGCAACCATCAACTCACCATGAATTTCTGTCCCCGCAGAATTTTTAACAGCAATAAAATTATCAACATCTAAGAAAGCCTAAGATTTCTAACACCAAAATTTTTAACAGGATTTTCTTAGAATGGAGCTTCTTCAGAAACCCGACCTCTTCCGCATGGGGTGGGGGTCGGAATTCTGAGGTTGCGTTAGTGTTTATTTTCTGAGGTTTTCTAAGATTCAAAGTAGAGTTCTTAGCTTCTAAGACTACTGTTAAAATTCTGGAGATCAATGGACTTCAGAGTCTCCTGTCATTTGAAGGTATCGACCTGCTGCTCGGATCACTCTTGGCAAGGTTTCTTTCAATGGCTCATTGCCTTTCCTGAACTTGAGAAAAGTCGGCTCATCTTCATCGCGAATGTATATTGGGTTTCTTTTTTTCTTTGGGCAAGACTTGGAGATGCTTTGGTTCATTTGGACTTTCATTTCGCTTATGGCTTTCTGAACTTCCTGTCTCACTAGCATTGCAATTTCATGTGATATAGGAGCAGAGGTTAGGTTTGTTTCCTGGTTCGGTCTAACCTCGTCCGAATTATCCTCTGTCGTAGTTTTTGATTGATTATGATCTTTTGTTTTCTCCTTCGTGAAATCTTCGAGTGTTTTATGCTTTTTCTTTCTTTTGTTCTCTTTCAATTTATCTAGCACTCCAATCGAGCGTTTAGTTTGCTAAGAATTCAGGGAGTTAGAAGGGGTAAGCGGGGTACTTCACCGGAGAATCTGGTGTGCCCAGTTTCGCTTCGACAAGATCAAAGATCATGTCGTCTTCTATGCCCCATTTACGGATCAGTTTTTCGACCAGTTGTTCCACGCCCAGCCGTCTTCCCTCTTGTATCATGTACTGCCACACTTCGGAAGGAACCTTATGAGCCCATTCGATTTCCGCCCACCAGATTGCGGCTTCACCTTCGTCCAAAGGACACCTACGCCACTCTTCGGTGATTTCTTCCTCACCATACAGATGGACTTTCTGGTTATGTAGCGTGCGTTCGAGGTCCTTGTAACATATAAGAAAGGCACTGATTCCGGTCCAGTCCCAGAATTTGCCGCTTTCATCCGATCCGTATTTAGCTTTTAGTAACTCGCCCACCCCCTTGCAGATGTCACCTAACCTGTCGATTTCAGCTTCTGTGCCAAAAAGCCAGTTATCGCAACTGCCCATGCCTTATCACCTCCTTCGCAATAATTCTCGGTTTAGCAGAGCTCTGTCGAACTCGGCAATCATTCTAACAAAACATGACGCTAGCGACTCCATGGGTGAAAGATTATGTCCAGACATGTTTTTCGCAAAGGATATAGGTATCCACAATAGGCGAATCCTGATACAGTTCTGTTTCAGCCTCTTCACTTTATTCTGAATGCTTGTAAGTGTTTCAAATCTGGACCCGCAATTGGCAATTGTTTCATTTTCAAGGGCATCCAAGTAAGCTTCAGTATTCTGTTTTGATTTTTTCCAAGAATCAGCAGCCATTTAGCTTCCTCCTTTCAAAAGGTTTAGCCATGTTTCTAGCTTGGCTAAAAATTCTCTGGCTTCGAGTACATCCCTCTCGGCTAGCAGAGCTATACGCAATGGGTTGTTGATGGGAAATTTTTCCAAAACAGTTACTTTAAGCGGTCGTATGTCAATTTTAGCCATACACCGTGATCGTGGATTTTGATTCTCTTTGTCATACAACTGCTTTGCCACCTTTGTTTGGCGCTATCTACTTAAAAAATAGATATTTTCGATTTTTAAACCTTATCAAAAGACTTTTTACGTAAAAAGAATTTTTACATGGCTTTGTAAGTAAATAAGCTCCAAGTCGGGTTCCGAACTTCAATTTGGTGGCGTTTTTAAAAAGATTT
>Ga0315282_10003873_pt1 | contig 26549 bp, 20 predicted proteins | sample YL17G07_20_MG_FD_203693 | JGI IMG/M metagenome (GOLD analysis project Ga0315282, IMG submission 203693) | Sediment microbial communities from Yellowstone Lake, YNP, Wyoming, USA - YL17G07_20 | ecosystem: Environmental > Aquatic > Freshwater > Lake > Sediment | place: USA: Wyoming | collected... | reverse complement strand
GCGGCTAGGCGCAGTCACATCCCATGCCCTACCTCCGATTTCTCCTCCAAACGGTCCTCGACCATTCGGCTCTCCGCGCCGCGAGGGACGCAGCCTCAGCGGGTCAAACAGAGTTTGGCATTTCCGGTCTGACGCGCTCCGCTAAGGCCCTGGTCCTAGCGGGGCTGGCGCACGAAATCTCGCGCCCGCTGGTGGTGCTGACCCACGACAATGAGACGGCGGAGCGGCTTCGGCAGGCAGCCGCGACCTTCTTCACGTGGCTCGGAAACAACGGGGCCGCGGTGAGCGTTCTCCCCGCCTTCGACTGTTCGCCGTACGAGGGCCGCTCCCCGCACCCGGAGATCTCGGAACGCCGCGCCGTGGCCTTGTGGAATCTGGCGCACGGGCTGACCCGGATTCTCTTGGTCCCGCTCCCTGCGGCCCTGGGGCGGTTCCGCGAGAATTCGTACTACCGTTCGCTCGCCCTGGAATTGAAGCTTGGCGACGAGGTGAACCTCACCGACCTCGTCGAACACCTTTCGGGCGTGGGCTACGAAACCAGCGAGCCGGTCTCCAACCCGGGCCAGTTCTCGGTGCGCGGCGGAATTGTGGACGTTTTCCCGCCTGAAGCTGGCTGGCCCTTCCGCCTGGAGTTCTTTGGAGATCGGATTGAGTCACTGCGGGAATTTGACCCCAATACACAGCGCTCGCGGAAGCCGGCGCCAGCAGGTCTGCTCTTACCCCTGATGGAGACGAAGCGCGCCCCAAAGTTCTTCGATGACCTGGTGGGCACTCTGGCGGCGAGAGAACCCAAGCGGCGCGCCTCGGAACCCGATTGGGCGCCGGAATACTCCGGCCCCTTCCCCGGTTGGGAGTTCTTTGTCCCCCTCGTCGAGTCACATCCTAAAACGCTGCTCTCGCTCTTCCAGGAACCGTTGCTGGTCTGGGACGAGCCGGTCGACCGAAAGGTCCAGTTGCAGAAGACGCTGGAAAACTGGTCCGCGGCCTACGACGAGGTCCGCGACACCGTCCCCTCACGACCGCGGCCGGAGGAGATATTCCTTACCGAACCGGAGTTTCTGAAATCAATCGAGGGTGTTCCGGCGCTGTCGCTAAAGGAGCTCGCCATCGAAAGCGTGGCAGGGGAGGTCCCTGGCAGCCCTCCCGCCCAAATCATACGGGAGCAGCGTAAAGTTGCTCCCTTACAAGATGAGTTGGTTCTCCAAACCCAGCCGGCGCCGAAGTTTCACGGCGCCGTGAAGGCATTCGTCGAGGATATCGCCCAGCGGCGCAAGCGCCAGGAAACCGTTGTCTTTGTTCTGCCCGCCGCCGGCAAGCTCGAGCGCCTGCGCGAAATTCTGACGGAATACGAAATTCCCTTCGAAGTAGTAAGGGAGGGTCTTTACGGCCCTCCCGGCGAGTCTGGACGCGAGCCCCGCGAGGGTGCTCCCCCGCCCGCAGAGCTGAACCAGTCTCGAAACGCGATCTTCCTCGCGCGTGGCGAACTTGGGGAAGGCATCGTCTTTCCCGACCTGCGCCTGACGCTCCTCAGTGACAGTGACCTCTTCGGTGAGTTCGTTTGGGGCGCAGCCGGCCGCCGTGAGAAGTCGCGGATTTCAAGTTTCATTTCGGACCTGAGCGACCTCAAGGTCGGCGACTACGTCGTGCACGTGGACCACGGCATCGGGCTTTACCAAGGCTTGCGTCAGCTCGAGGTGGGAGGCGTGCGGCGTGATTTCATGCTGCTGACCTACCAGGACGAGGCGCGGCTCTACGTTCCGCTCGAGCGCTTGGACCTGGTAGAGAAGTATCGCGCCAGCGGCGACGGGGGCAGGCCTCAGCTCGACCGCCTGGGTGGCACCTCCTGGGTCCGCACCAAGACGCGCGTCAAGCGGGCCCTGCGCGACATCGCTCAGGAGCTCCTGCGGCTATACGCCGCGCGGAAGATGCACGGTGGTGCCGCCTTCAGCCCTGACACCCCATGGCAAAAGGAGCTGGAAGACTCCTTTGAGTTCGAGGAAACACCCGACCAAGTGACCGCGCTCGCGGAGATCAAACGCGACCTCGAAGCTCCGCAACCTATGGACCGGCTGCTCTGCGGTGATGTAGGCTACGGCAAGACCGAGTTGGCCATGCGCGCCGCCTTCAAGGTGGTGCAGGAGGGAAAGCAGGCGGCGGTGCTTGCCCCCACCACGGTCCTGGCCTTCCAGCACTTCAATACCTTCCGGCAGCGGCTGGCGGCGTTTCCGGTGCGCGTGGAGATGCTCAGCCGTTTTCGCTCCCGGGCGGAGCAGAAAAAGATCCTGGCCGACGCCGAGGCCGGCAAGGTGGACGTCCTGATTGGCACGCACCGGCTGCTTTCCCGCGACGTGCGGGTGCGGGATCTCGGCCTGTTGATCGTGGACGAAGAGCAGCGCTTCGGGGTGGCGGCGAAGGAGAAGCTGAAAAAGCTGAAAGCCAGCGTGGACGTGCTGGCGATGTCCGCGACTCCCATTCCTCGCACCCTCCACATGTCGCTGGGGGGGCTACGCGACCTCTCGGTGATTGAGACTCCGCCGCGCGGCCGCCTGGCGATTCAAACCGTGGTGGCGCCGTTCAGCGACGCCCTCATCCAGTCGGCAATCCTCCAGGAGATGAGCCGGCAGGGTCAGGTGTTTTTCGTGCACAACCGCGTGGAGACCATCTTCAGCATGGCCGCGCTCGTCCAGCGCTTGGTGCCGACGGCGCGGCTGGGCGTCTCGCACGGCCAGATGGACGAAAAGGAACTCGAGCGGGTCATGCTCAAGTTCATGGAGGGCCGCTACGACGTACTGGTGGCCACGGCCCTCATCGAGAACGGGCTGGACATCCCCCGCGCCAACACCATCATCGTGAACCGCGCCGACCGCTTCGGCCTGGCCGACCTCTACCAATTGCGGGGAAGGGTGGGGCGCTCGAACCGCCGCGCCTACGCCTACTTCCTCATCCCCGCGGAGGAGTCGCTGACGCCCACGGCCAAACGCCGCCTCGCCGCGCTGAAGGAGTTTTCCGATTTGGGCGCCGGCTTTCGGCTGGCCGCACTCGATCTGGAACTGCGCGGCGCCGGGAATCTCCTGGGCGCCGAGCAGCACGGCCACTTAAATGCCATCGGCATTGATCTCTACTTGAAGATGCTCGAGCAGACGGTGGAAGAGCTGAGGGGCGCGGCACCGAAACCCGAAGTCCGTACGACGCTCAACTTGGGTCTCGACATCAAGATCCCTGAGTCTTATATCGCCGACGAGAACCAGCGCCTGCGCATGTACAAACGCATCTCCGGGCTCGCGAACGACACCGAACGCGCCGAGCTGGAAGCCGAACTGATCGACCGCTATGGACCCATTCCACCTTCGATATTCAACCTTCTGAACTATGCCCTGTTGAAGTCGGCTGCCGAGCGGTTGCTGATCCACTCCATTGAGCGGAGGGCAGATGAAATCTGGCTGCGCTTTCATAGCGAGGCGCCCGTCCATCCCGAAAAGTTGACCCAATTCCTCCGGCGGCGCCGGGGAGCCAGTTTCCGCCCCGACGGCACACTGCGCTTCCGGCTGGCGTCCCACGCGGGCGACTTCTTCGAGCAGATCCAAAACGACTTGCAGGAACTCCGCACGCCGCATTAAGATGTTCCCAGTATGAAACGACGGCTTTTTATGCTGGCAGTGGCGGTGGGTCTGGTGGGGGCAGCTTTTCCCGCCTTCGCGGCGCGCAAGGTGGTCGAGCGCATCATCGCCCGGGTCAACGGCGAGATCATCACGCAACGCCAGTTCGAGCGGGAGCGCGAGAAGCTCCGCACGCAGTTGGCCCAGCAATACTCGGGGGCCGAACTCGAGTCGAAGGTGCGCGAGGACAGCAAGGATCTGCTCCGCGACCTCATCGACCGAGCCCTGATGGTCCAGAAGGCCAAGGACCTCGACGTCAGCGTGGAGACCGACCTGATCAAACGCCTGGATGAGATCCGCCAGAACATCAACCTGAAATCGCTGGAAGACCTCCAGAGCGCAGTCGAAAAGCAGGGGTTGCTCTGGGAAGACTTCAAGGACGACATCCGTCGCGGTCTGCTGATGCGCGAGGTTATCGGGCGGGAGGTGGGGCGGACGATCATCGTTTCCCGCGAAGACGCACGCCAGTACTTCCAGGAACACCAGCAGGAGTTTGCCTCGCCCGCCGGAGTCGAACTCGCCCAGATCCTCATCTCCAACGAGAAGCACAAGCCGGAAGAGGCCGAGAAGCGGGCCAAGGATACGCTGGCCGAGCTCAAGGCGGGGGCACGCTGGGCCGAGGTGTGCCGGAAGTATTCCGACGACGCGACGGCCAACGAGGGTGGCTACATCGGTTTCATGAAGGCGGGAACCCTGGCCCCCGCCATCAACGACGCCGTCGCCAAGCTGGAGGTGAACGAATTCACGGATCTGGTCACGATTAAGTCCGGTTACCTCATCCTCAAGTTGCTGGACCGGCGCCGGGAGGGTATCCCGAAGTTCGAGGAAGTCGAGCAGCGCGCCAGCGAAGTACTTTACAACCAGAAGATGGCGCCGGCCCTGCGGGAATACCTGGTGACCCTGCGCAAGGAAAGCTATGTCTACCTGGCTCCCGGCTATGTAGACAGCGGCGCCGAACGGGCCAGCAAGGCCGTGCTCGCTAAGAAGGGCTCATGAAAAGCCCCTACGTTGCGGACCTCACGCCGGGAACCCGCCTGGCAACAACCTTCCTGGTTCAGAGCAAAGAACGCAAGACCGCTAGCACGGGCAAGCCCTATCTCGACCTGGAGCTTCGCGACGCCAGCGGAGTGATCCGGGCCAAAGTGTGGGATTGCGACCGGCTCGATCAGGATTTCGAAGTCGAGGATTTCGTGCTGGTGCAAGGGCACATCGAGGCGTACAAGGGCACGCCCCAGATTGTAGTCAACGCCATCCGGCGCTCGGCGGACCAGGAAATTGACCCGCGAGATTACTTCCCGCGCTCAAACCGGGATCCGGAGGAGATGTACGCGGAACTCGTCGGCCGGCTGGAGCGCGTGCCCGAGGGGCCGCTGCGGGCCTTGCTCCTGGCGGTCGTCCAAGACCCCGAAATCGCCGCGAAATTCAAACTCGCGCCAGCCGCGATGAGTTACCACCACGCCTACCTCGGCGGTCTGCTCGAGCACGTTCTCTCCCTCATCCGGCTGGGTGACCAGATCTCGGACCATTACGGCTGGCTGCGCCGGGACTTGGTCTTAGCCGGTCTGGTCCTGCACGACCTGGGGAAAATCGAGGAACTCAATTACCTGCGCAGTTTTCGCTATACGACCCGCGGACAACTGGTGGGCCACATCGCGCTGGCGCTGGGAATCGTGCGCGAGAAACTGCGCGCCATCCCGGACTTCCCCCACGCCCTGCGAGACCAGATCGAACACATCATCCTCTCCCATCACGGCAAGCTGGAATTCGGTTCGCCGCGGGAGCCGATGTTTCCCGAAGCGCTGGTGGTCCACTACCTGGATGACCTGGATTCCAAGCTGGAAAGCATGCGCGCGCAGTACGCGGCGGATAAGGACCGCGCCGGCGATTGGACGGCCCGCAACCCGGCCCTGAAGCGCGAACTGCTGAAACCGACACCAGATTGATTCATTGTTTCATTGGGTCCTTGCTCCATTGAAAAACAAGAACGGCAACATCGGCCGTTGCGCCACCAATTGACGCAATGAAACAATGATTCAATGGCTCAATGAATCAATGAACCAATTATTTCAGTCCTCCATCCAGCGCCTCCTGCCGCATCGTTATCCGTTTCTGCTGGTGGACCGGGTAACGGAGCTCGTCCCCGGCCAGCGCATCGTGGGGATCAAGAACTTCACCGGAAATGAAGATACCTCGCTCGGATATTCCCCGGCATCCCCCCAGGTGCCGACGGGCATCCTGTTGGAGGCCGTGACGCAACTCGGCGCCATTTTGGTGCTGGAGCGGCCGGAAATGGCCGGCAAGGTCGCGGTGATCCTCCAGATTCCCTTCGCAAAGCTCCTCCAGCCCGTCCGCCCCGGTGATACGCTGCGGCTGGAGGCGGAAGTGCTGAAGCTGGGCGAACGCTTTGGCGAGTTGCGGGGCGCCGCCTACCGTGAGGGCGAACTCATCGCCGAAGGCCAGATGCGCTTCGCCCTGGCCAACGCGGTGGACGTGCTGCCGAAGTAGCCGGCTGTTAGCTGTTGGTTGTCAGTGGTGAGTGGTTCGTATAACGCTTCACGTGCCAAAGGGCACCGTGCCTTTACGGTCCTCCGAAGGCCAGACTTTGTCAACTTTCGACCTTCAACTTTCGGCTGTAGACTACTTTCCGCATTGCTGGCAAAATAAGGCCCGATGCTGTTCGAAGAACTCCGCATTCGTGACGTAGTGGTGCGGCCCGCGCAGATTCTGGCGCCGATGGCGGGCATCACGGACACCGTCTTCCGCCGATTCATCAAGCGCCTGGGCGGCTGCGGGCTCATCATGACGGAGTTCGTCTCGAGCGAAGGCCTGCTGCGCCAGAACCTGCGCTCCCGGCGCTACCTCTACTATACGGCGGAAGAGCGGCCCATCACGGCGCAGATTTTCGGCGCCGACCCCGCCCGCCTGGCAGAGGCGGCGTGCCGGGTGGAAGACCTGGGCTTTGACCTGGTAGACCTGAACCTGGGCTGCCCGGCGAAGAAAGTGGTCAAGTGTGGCGGCTCCGCCCTGCTGCGCGACCTGCCGCGGCTCGAGAAAATTCTGCAAAGCATCCGCGCGGCCGTCCGCCTTCCCTTCACCGTCAAGATGCGCGCCGGCTGGAGCGAGGAAGAGATCGTGGCCGTCGACGTGGCGCGTTTGGCGGAGGCCTGCGGGGTAGAAGCCATCGCGGTGCATCCCCGCACGCGCTTGCAGGGCTTCAGTGGCCGCGCCGACTGGCACATCATCGGCGAAGTCAAGGCCAGCGTGCGCATCCCGGTCATTGGCAACGGAGACGTTTTCGCGCCCCGTGACGCGCAGGCTCTGTTCGAGCAAACCGGATGCGATGCGGTAATGGTCGGCCGCGCGGCGGCCACCAATCCCTGGATCTTCCGCCAGATGGCGGAATACTTCCGCACGGGCACTTGCGCCGCGCCCTCGGAGGCCGACCGTCACCAGTTGATTCGCACCTATTACCACATGCTCGTCCGAGAGGAGGTGCCGGGCACCCTCGGCAAGATGAAGCAATTTGCGAGCTGGTTCACGCACGGTGTCCGCCACGGCGCGGAATTGCGCCGCCGCGTGCACGGCGCGCGCGAAGTCCACGAAGTCCTGGAGCGCGTGGAGGAGTTTTTCCGCGCGGTGCTCCCGGCCTCGAGCGCGCCCCGCGAAGTCGCAGCGCGTTAGGTGGCGCTTTGAGGCCACACCTTTCGAAGGAGTGTCAACCTGTGGAACAAAGAAGCCAGCGAAGGATTCACGCGGCAGTTCCCGTGCAGATTCGTGGCGTGGACGCCCGGGGCGAGGCCTTTGAAGAGTCTACCGAGGCCCTGGAGGTGAGCCGCCGCGGCCTTTCCCTGCTGACCAAACGCGAGCTGCCCCTGCTTACCTCGCTGACCGTCGTGATTCCCGGGCGCGGCCCTTCGCGCCCCGGCGAGGGACCTACGGATTTCTTTTCTACTGCCGCGGTCGTGCGCGTCGAAAAGGAAGGCGAGACGAACCGCGTCGGCATCCGCTTTGTGGGAGCCACCCTGCCAACTTATTCGGCGGAGACGGGTTAGCTTCCCTAGCTGCCAACAAGTTGCCCGGACAACCGTGGCAGTATAAGCTAGGTTTCTAAGCTCTTCTCAAACTGCCACTGGCGGTAAGCCTGGCTGCGGGAGATGCCGCGCCGGCGCGCCACAGCCTTCAGCGCGGCACGTTCATCGAGGCCCTGTTCCGCCATCACCCCCTCCAACTCCCCGCGGATCGACCCTCGGGACGAGGGTTGCTCCTCCGGCGCCGGATGGGGGCCCACCAGTACGGTGATTTCGCCCCGCACGGGCTTCTTCTTCATCCGCGCCAGGACCTCGGAGGCGGAGCCCCGCAGGAATTCCTCGTGGATCTTGGTCACCTCGCGCGCCACCACCACGGGCGGGTCGCCGAGGGCCTGGCGAATGTCCTCCAGCATATCCAGCACTCGGTGGGGCGCTTCGTAGAAGACGAGCGTCTTGGTGATGCCCTTCAGTTCTTCCAGGGCCTTGCGCCGGGCGAGCTTCTTGCTGGGAAGAAACCCGAGGAAGCGGAACTTATCCACCGGCAAACCGGCGGCGGCCAGAGCCGCTACAAACGCCGAAGCGCCGGGCACGGGAACCACCGGCACGTTGTGCCGGATGGCGAGGTTGACCAGACGATAGCCCGGGTCGGAAATCACCGGCATGCCTGCGTCGGAGATCAGGGCGATGTGGCTTCCCTGCTCCAACTGGATGACCAATTCCGGCGCGCGCGTCATCTCGTTGTGTTCGTGATAGCTGAGGGTAGGCGTTTTGATGACGAAGTGGTTCAGGAGCTGTTGCGTGCGCCGCGTATCTTCGCACGCGATCAGGTCAACTTCCTGCAGCGTGCGCAGGGCGCGAAAGGTGATGTCTTCCAGATTTCCGATGGGCGTTCCCACGACATAGAGTTTGCCGGCCGAAGTGCCGGCCGGAACCCGGGGACCGCCAGCTTGGGATGTACGCACCATGGCCGCCTCTCCACGTCTCCTCGGCTTTGCCATTGCGCTCTCAGTCTACCAACTCGCATGGCAGAGGGCAACCCGATCCGCAACTGAGGTCGGCATTTTGACCTGCATCTTCTGGAGTTGCTATAATGCCGGGGGCTTTAATCCAGGAGGGCTGCTTGCCGCTCTACGAATATCGCTGCCGGAAATGTGGCCTCCAAGTTGAGAAGATCCAGAAATTCTCCGACCCGCCTCTGGAGATCTGTGAAACCTGCGGCGGCCAGCTCGAGCGCTTGCTCTCCACGTCCGCCATCCAGTTCAAGGGCTCGGGGTGGTACGTCACCGACTACGCGCGCAGCTCCTCCCCTCCAGGAGCCGCGAGCAGCGAAAGCTCAACGGCCGGCAAGAATGACAGCTCACCTCCCAGCAAGCCCAAGAAAGCCTCTGACTCCCCCCAGACCTCCTCGGGCCCCAAATCGTCCTCTGAATAGCGGACTTGTCTGTGGCGCGCTTCGCCCTCTCTAAAGCTTGAGCGATTTGAGATAGCGGCGAAATTCCTTCGCCAGGTCGGGTCGCTTGAGCGCCATCTCGACCGTGGCTTCGAGGAAGCCCAGCTTGCTGCCCGCATCATGCCGCTTGCCCTCGAACACGTAGCCGTAGACCGGTTCCTTCTCGAGCAGGCTGCGGAGAGCGTCGGTTAACTGAATTTCGCCGCCGGCGCCGGGCCGGGTCGCCGCCAGCTCACGGAAGACAGCGGGGGTGAGGATGTAGCGGCCAACGATGGCAAGGTTCGACGGCGCGCTCTGGGGCTTCGGTTTCTCCACCATGTCGGCGATGCGGTAAAGCCGGCCGCGCCAATCCTGATCGCGCACGGCCTGCCCGCGGATAATGCCATAGCTCGAAACGGCTTCCCGCGGCACGCGCTGGATTGCCACCACACTCCTGCCGTAGCGCGCAAACACGGCCATCATCTGCTTCAGACAGGGCACGCGGCTGTCAATGACATCGTCGGAAAGAGCTACGGCAAACGGTTCCTCGCCCACCAGGTCGCGCGTCGTCAGGATGGCATGACCCAGGCCCCGAGGTTCTTGCTGACGGAGATAGGATATTTGCAGCAGGCCCGAGATGGATCGCAACTGTTTCCGCAAGTCTTCTTTGCCCCGCCCGGCCAGCTCATGCTCGAGTTCCAGGGAAACATCGAAATGGTTCTCAATCGCGTTCTTGCCGCGCCCCGTAACGAAGATCACCAGAGGAATGCCGGAGGCCGCGACCTCCTCCACGGCGTACTGCACCAGAGGCTTGTCCACCAGGGGGAGCATTTCCTTGGGTTGCGCTTTGGTGGCGGGCAGAAAGCGCGTGCCCAATCCGGCCACCGGCAAAATGGCTTTGTGAATTTTCATCGGCCCCCCCGTCGCGAATTCCACCCGCTTGGCATTTCCAGTGAAATATCCTAGCTTGCTTACGTAACCCTCGTCAAAGGCAGATATTGTCACAGCCTTGTTGGTCGTCGGTCGTCAGTTGTTGGTGGTCACTGTTCCGGTGCCCGTTGTTGATTGTCGCTTGCTTGTTGTCGGTTCCGTGTTCTCAAATCTCAGATTTCTTACCTCAAACCATGGATTCTATTCTCCATTTTCTGCTTCCTGCCTTCTGTCCACTGCTCTCTGCTTACCCCCTTCCCTCTTTGCCCTCCGGGTGCGGGACAGACGGGTGTGTTAACATGCCTGCGTGGGAGTCATCTATGTTGCTCTTTCCCGGTATTGAGTCGAGCCGGCAGGGCAGATTTGTCTCGTTAGCTCTGCGGTTCGTCAGCACGGGAATCCTGCAAAGGCCGCAGGGTTCGAGAACCACCCTGATGGAACTCGCCTTTGGGCCAGCCGGGACTCCAAAACGGAAATCCCGGCGGAACTTATTTCAGCCCGGAGTTCATTCATGAAAACACTTGGGATTTCACCGAGGAAAGCTCATTGCTGGCCGGCTGCGATCCGAATCGTGGGTGTGCTCGTTGTTGCGGTCTGTCTGGAGGCCGCACCTGCCACCACCCCCGACGCGGTCATCCTGACGCCAAAGCCGCCGCTTGCGCCGAGGATCAACGGACCGAAGGTTTACGGCGCGCGTCCAGGACATTCGTTCATCTTTCGGATACCTTGCACCGGGCAGCGGCCGATCAAGTTCTCCGCCGTGGGCCTGCCCGAGTCGCTGAAGCTGGACCGCCAGACGGGTATCATCACCGGCAAGGCGCCGGAGCGGCGCGGCGACTACGTGGTGACGCTTCATGCGAGGAACTCAGAGGGTTCGGCGAGTCGCTCGTTCAAGATTGTGGTGGGGGATACGCTGGCACTCACGCCACCCATGGGCTGGAACGACTGGTACACGCATTACGACCGGGTGACGGACGAGCTGATGCGTCAGGCGGCAGACGCGATGGTCGCCTCCGGCATGGCCGACTACGGTTACCAGTACGTCAACATCGACGACTGCTGGATGATGAAGCCCGGCTCCAAGGACCCTGCGCGGCGTGGTGACCCGCGCGATTCCGCGGGCGCGCTTCGGCCCAACGGCCGGTTTCCCGACATGCGGGCGCTGACGGACTACATTCACAGCAAAGGCCTGAAGGCCGGTCTCTACACGTCGCCGGGTCCGCTGACGTGCGCCGATTTCGCGGGGACGTACCAACACGAGCAGATCGATGCACGTAAGTTCGCCGAGTGGGGCTTCGATTTTCTGAAGTACGATTGGTGCTCCTACGATGGCGTCGCCGGGGGCAAGACACTCGAAGACTACCAGAAGCCATACAAATTGATGGGCGGGATTCTGAAGGGCCTGGACCGCGACGTGGTGTTCAATTTGTGCCAGTACGGGTTGAGCGACGTGTGGAAGTGGGGCGGCGCGGTAGGCGGCCACTGCTGGCGGACGACCGGCGATGTCGGCCTTAGGAAGAACACGAAGCTGCCCGGCTTCTACAGCGTAGGATTCCAGAACGCACTTCACGCGGAGGATGCAGGTCCGGGGGGGTGGAACGATCCCGACTACATCCTGATCGGGTCCGTGGGTAACGCCTTCAAGAGCGAAGAGCCCCCGAAGCCGACCTCACTGACCGCGGACGAACAGTACAGCTACATATCGATGTGGGCCCTCATGGCCGCACCGCTCTTCTTCTCCGGCGATATGAACTACCTCGACGAATTTACGCTCAACCTGCTGTGCAACGCCGAAGTGATCGCCGTCGATCAGGACTCGCTCGGCAAACAGGCCCGCATCGTCCGGCACACGGACGATGAGTTCGTGCTGGCAAAGCTGCTGGACGACGGCTCGCTGGCGGTGGGGCTCTTTAACCTGACCGAGTCGCCAAGGCCGATCACCGTAACCTGGCAGGATCTCGACCTTGACGGCAAGCGCCGCGTCCGCGACATCTGGCGGCAGAAGGACATCGCCACGGCCAACGCTCAATACTCAGCGACGGTCAACCGCCATGGCGTCTCTCTGGTCCGGCTGTTCCCGGCATCTCGGTAGTCGTCGGCAAAAGGACAGTTCAGGACTCCAATCCTGCGAATGCTGCTTGGCCTTGTGCTTTCTGATTTCTGCCTTCTCCTCGCTGCTCTCTCCTTCCTGCCTTCCGGGTGGTGGGCGCATGAATGTGCTAGCATGTTGTTCTAGGAGTCATAGCTGATGCTGGTTCTCGGCATCGAATCCAGTTGCGACGAGACCGCAGCCGCGCTGGTGGCAGATGGAGAGCGGATTCTCTCCAGTGTGGTGACCTCGCAGGTCTTGACGCACGAGCGCTACGGTGGTGTTGTGCCGGAGCTGGCCTCGCGCGAACATTTGAAGAAAATCAGCCCCCTGGTGGACGAAGCGCTCGAGCGTGCCGGCGTGGGCCTGAGCGACGCTGATGCCCTGGCGGTCACCGCGGGACCGGGGCTGATCGGGTCGCTCCTGGTGGGGCTGGTTTACGGCAAGGCCCTGGCACTCTCACTCAACAAACCGCTGGTGGGCGTCAATCATCTCGAAGGTCACATCCATGCCGTGCTGCTCGAGAACAAGATACGGCGGCTGGCGGGGGAGCCCGTCGAAGAAGCGCGGCTTCCCGCGGTGGCCCTGGTGGTCTCCGGCGGTCACACCAGCTTGTTTCGGGTGGAGACTCACAGCTCAGACTGCCATCCGGCTTTCTCTTACACGCGGCTGGGGCAGACACGCGACGACGCAGCCGGCGAAGCCTTCGACAAGGTGGCGAAGCTTCTCGCCCTCGGCTACCCGGGTGGCCCTATCATCGACGATCTCGCCCCCTTCGGCAATCCCGAGGGCGTGGAGTTTGGGCGCATCAAGATGAAAGGCAATTCCCTGGACTTCAGCTTCTCGGGCCTCAAGACCGCCGTGCTCTACCGCGTGCGCGGCACGCCACTGGCCGGCGAGGCTGAGGCGCGTCGCACCTGGCGCAAGAGTGCCGGGCGGGTGACCGCAGACGAAGTCCGCGCCCGCTGTTCCGAGGCCACGCTCGATCTCGTGGCCAGCTTCCAGCACGCGGCCATCACCGACCTGGTCGAACGAACCTTGGCTGCCGCGGAAACCTCGCGCGTCGAGACAATTCTTGTCTCCGGTGGCGTCGCCTGCAATTCTCTTCTTCGCACGCGCTTTGCCGAGGCCGCCAAGTCGCAGGCATTGCAGATTCTCTTCCCTGCTCCTGAACTCTCCACAGACAATGCCGCCATGATCGCCGCGGCGGGATACTACAGGCTCATGGCCGGACTCCGCGCCGACACTTCGCTCACCGCCCATGCTTCGTTTCCCCTGGGTACGTGAGCTGTCGGGGAGGGCCTTTACGGCTTTCCCGCATTGAATGGTCAGGAGCCAAGCCAGCGCGGGAGGGACGCGTCGTTTCCTTGCCCTCAAAGACCGTATTCAAAGCTCCCAAGGGGAGTATCCTGAGAATCGAGACGCCCGGGGGCCGCGGCTGGGGTAAGTAACGGCAAGGCCCGTGCGGTGTCAAAGCGGGGAGAAGGCCTGTACCGTCTGGTGCGGGGCAAGTCACCACACTTCAAGGAGGCATGATGGAACCGGTCAATCGCAGAAGCTTCATGAAATCAGTCGCGGGCGCCGCGGCCTTGGCAGCAGTGGACCTGCCGGCCGCCCAAGCTCGCGAGTCAGGCCCCGTTTTCCTGTCGACCTGGCCCCACGGCAAATCCGCCAACGAGCGCGCCGCCGAAATCCTCCGGGCTGGCGGGAGTCTGCTCGACGCGGTGGAGAAAGGCATCAACGTCCCTGAAAGCGACCCGACAGTCACCACGGTTGGATACGGCGGCCTTCCTAACGCCGAGGGCGAAGTCGAGTTGGATGCGGCCATCATGGACGGCACGCGGCACCGCGCGGGCGCGGTTTGCAGTCTCCACGGCATCAAGAACCCGATTTCCGTGGCGCGCCTGGTCCTGGAGAAGACTCGACACACGACGTTAGCAGGAGAAGGCGCATTGCATTTCGCGCTTAAGATGGGTTTCAAGCCAGAACAGTTGCTCACGCCGGAGAGCTTGAAGAAGTGGCTCGAGTGGAAGGCAGACCCCAAGCACAAGACCTTCTGGCAAAATCCAACTGAAGACCACGACACCATCGGCATGGTGGCCACCGACGGCAAGGGCCACGTGGTTTCGGGGTGCTCCACCTCGGGCATGGCCTGGAAGATTCCCGGGCGCGTGGGTGATTCGCCTCTGGTTGGTTGCGGCGTTTATGCCGACGACAACGTGGGCGCGGCGTCCGCCACCGGCGACGGCGACCTGATGACGAACTACTGTACGAGTATCTCTATCGTCCACTTCATGGCCCGTGGAGCATCGCCGCAGGACGCCTGCCTGGAACTCCTCCAGCACATGACGAAGACGGACCCGGCGAATCGCTCCCGAGAGGTTTGCGTCATCGCCCTCAACACTAGTGGCGAGATTGGCACCGCCGCTATGCACAAGAACTATCGCCTGAAGTATGCCCTGTGGCGAGAGGGAGAGAGCCAACTGCTGGAATCAGTGGCGTTGTACTGATTACGCTTGTTATTTGTTCGCTGTCAGTTGTCAGTTGTCCTTGGTCAGTCGATGGGAGTCGATGAAAACCTAACCGCTGACCACTGACGACCACCCGTACTCACGTCGCGGCTGTGGATTCACTGCCCCCCAGCAGCATCCACCCCAGGATAGCTAGCACCAGGACCGCCAGAATCAGGCCGTTCCAGCGGAAGAATGCCGCGGGCTGGGACAGCAATTCAATAAGTGGGTGCGCAAGAGGCACACAGAATGCCGCACCCACGTAAGCCAGCACGTTGTCTCGATAGAAGGCAGCGACGATTCCGATCGCTGCCACCAGCACAACGAAATTCAGAGCCCAGCCGACGAAGAACTCCGGGACCGAGTGTGCAAACGACGGGCCCAGGCTCACCAGCGCGAGGAATCCCCCGATCCACAGCCACCACGCGCGGCGCTTCCAACCCAGCCGGAATAGGTAAACCAACACCGCAGCGATTGCCGGGACCAACAAGCCGTAGAGCACCCCGCGCAGCAAGAAGCCGACGCCGGGCCAGGACGCGTCAAACAGGTCGGGTACGAGATCAACCCCAACCGGCGCATAGGCGTGAAAGCCCCCAGCGATAAGCGCGCTGATTCGGCTTAGCGCCGCTGCCGCGGCAAGGCCGACGACAATGGCGAGGAGCGCATCACGCCGCCACAGCCGGCGGGCGGAGCCGCAGAAGATCCGCCACGCGTCCGGATAGAGGCTGGTGGCAAGCCCTATGAGCAGCCAACCCACCAAGCCCCCCAGGAGGGGCCACACCAGAAGGCCCGCAGAGTTGGATATCCAGAAGTTAATCAGAGGCTCTGAAGTGTCATACCTCTGGTAGAGATTGGAGAGCTGGTTCAACTCGGCCAGAGCCAGCACGCCAGCGACGGCCACCCCCGCACAAGCCGCAGGCCGCCACCGGATCTCACCTCGTCGCACCCGCAGGACGAACAGAACCAGGCCACCCGCGACTAGCCCGGCCCCCAGCAGGATCAGAACCCCAAGCAGAATGGCATTGGGCAGCGTGGTGGCATTCTGCTGACGCTGCCACGCTTCCGGGAGCTTGAAATAGCGCGCGAGCCCCACCGTTTGGTCGCCCGCCACCTCCACTTCCAGGCGAAAGTGCGCGTCGCCAACCTGCATGTAACTGTTCGGGCGGCCAGCTTTGGCCTGCCAGACCAGAGTGTAATCTGTGCGTGCTTTGCGCTTGTTAATCCTGCTTTCCTGGAGTTCAAAATCGCTGAGCCGATAACCGCTGCGTTCAAGAAAGCCGGCGGCCAGGGCCCGCGCCTCTTCCGGCGAGAGCGTTGCCCCGGGGGCGTTCTCGTCGAGGATATGCCGATAGGAAAAGACCTCGCCCCCCGCCGCGTCAACAAAGACGAGGTGCTCTTCCTTTTCGAGCGGGCGGAAGCAGCGCACCTCCCACAGCAGCAGCCGGGTGGCCCGCCGGTAGATGCGGTCGGCCTCTTCGACCGGGCGCTGCTGCAGAATGTATTTCACGGCGAGTGCGTCCACGTTTTCGCGCAACCAAGCGACGTGTCGGTAGTGCGTCGGATCCACCTGCCGCTGCTGGAGATACTGGTCCGCTGCCCGGATGGCGTCCTGCCGCGTCAGGTGAAGGCTGGTCCCCTCCCCCAAACGATGAACCGGCACGACCGCCAAGGCGACGAAACCTGCCACCAGCACCGCAGCCAGAACCAGACGCCGGGAATCAAGCGCGCGGTAGGCCAGCGGGGTCTCCGGCTCCGCTCGAGCTTCCCGACGCGGGGCGCGCGCAATTCCCACGCTGGCATTGGTCAGTGTTGACTCGTCCGTGAAGGTGCCCGCGCGCCAGTAGGCCACGAGCGAAACAATCAGCGGGACCAGCATGATTCCCGCGGTGAGCGCCCCGGAGACCATCAGGTAGTGGTTGGGGGCGCGCAGAAGAACAAAAGCCGTATAGAGCGCATCAACTGAATAGTGCCAGATGAGCGTAGCCAGAATGCCGAAGCGCAGCATGACGAGGCCCATCACGATGCCGCCCAGGCCGACCTCTACTCCGCGGATAAAGAACGGCTGGTTGGGATAGGCGGCATGAAGGAATCCCCAGATGAAGGCCGCCAGGACCAGGGCCCCCGGCCCCGAACGAAGAACTCTCTTCAAAAATGGCATGGCAAAGGCGCGGAATTGGAGTTCCTCCGACACAGCCGGCAGGAAGCCAATGAACAATACCGACACCCAAGGGATTCGCGTGTTGATGAGATTCGAGAAGGGCACATCGGCGGGCGCCCACGCTCCGAATTTCTCGGCCGCAAGGTAGAACAGGGTTTGATAGGCGAAGAAGAAGAACGTCAGCCCGATGCCGATCACGTTCGCCAGGAAAAAGGAACGCGAGCGGAAACCCTGCCAGCTCAGGTAGCGGCGCAAGGAAATGAGCTGAGGATATCCTTGGCGATAGACTGGTTCGGAACTCGCCACCAGGAGAAAGATGAGCGCGCCCAGACCCAACGAACTCAAGATACCGTCCCGCAGATAGCCGGTTATGAAACTCGAGTACGAATCCGTGGTCCGGTAATAGAACTCCTCCAGGGAGAAAGTATTGAGTTCCCCGAGGAACAACAAGACTGCGGCCACTATCCCGAAGCCGAGCGAGAGTCTCACCGGCACGTCGCGGTCACGCAAGCGCCGGACCAGGATAATGAGCATGGCCACGCTGAGCAGGACCCAGAAGACTTCCGCCACCATCTGCGCCGACAGATTGCGCGCGCGAAGTTGCTGATAGTCGCGGCTCCACTGCTCGGGAATCTTAACGAACTCCTGGTAGGCCGCCACCTGGTCGCCGCCGACGTCCACCTCAATCCGCAGGCTGCCCTCGCCCAGATTCACGCTCTTCTGTTTCCAGGTGAACGAATGGTCGGTGCGCGCCGGACGCTTCTCGGTCTGACCCTCGACAAACTCCAGGTCGGCCAGGTCACGCTGCATCACCTCGCGCAAGAACTTCTCGGCGATATCCCGCGCGGCGGCGGCGTCCAAGTTCGCGCCCGGCGTCGCCTCAGGAATCTCGTGCTCAAAGCCGACAGCTCCCCCCGCGGGCGTGACGTCCACGCGGAATTCCTCCTGCTGCTGCGGCTTGAACCAGCGATGCGACCAGCGCCAGAGTCGAACCGGGCCGCGCGTCAGGCCGTTCATACGTTCTAGACCCTGCGTACGCTCAAGGTAGACCTTGACATCTTCGTCGTAGCGGAAGACGGCCACGTGCCGATAGCCTTCAAGCCGGACTCCCCGCGACGCGAGGAACCGGCGCGCCAGAGGCTCCGAATCATCCCGATTGACGCGAAACTCGATGGCGGCTTCAGGAAAAGCCCGCCAGAAATACTTGACGCCCACACCCAGCGACACGGCCATCACCACGCCGGCGACGGCGATGATTCTGTATTCGGCGGAGGTCAGTTTGATGGGCATGGAACCCTCCCGCAGCCTCGTCCACAAGTGGGCGCGATTATAGCAAGGGAGAATCGTCAGTGGTCAGTAGTCAGTTGTCCGTTGCCACATGCGGGGTCGTGGCCTTCATCTTTTACCTTTAGCCTTCAACCTTTTCACCATTATCCAGGCGGCAGTACCGTTGTCATAGTATCGCTCAAGCCTTTCATATTTGACGTACCCGCGCTTCTCGTAAAACGATTGGGCTGCGCTGTTGTCTTCGGCTGTTTCAAGATAGATCATCCTGATTCCCTGCGCCGCTGCCCAGTCTTCGGCCGCGCCCATGAGTGCCGTGCCGACGCCCCGGCGCCGCCAGCGCTCCGGCACATCGATGGTTACAACGTGCCATACCTGCCCAGGCTCCCGATTCCCGACCAGGAATCCAACGACGGTCTCGTCCTCCTGGGCAACCCAGGTCTTCGAGTTCCGGCGCCCAATGAACCGAGCAAGCTCCTCGCGCGAATACGAGACCCCCCGCGGGAAGCAAGCCTGGTCGATTTCGTAAAGGGTCTGCAGGTCGGCAGGACGGAAGGAGCGGAGTTGCATAGGAGTAGTAACAAGTGACGAGTGCCTACTTTGTCTGTTGTCCGTGGTCCGTTGCTCCGTGTCTATTGCCCGGAACCTCGGGTTCGTAATCCACGGCCCCGTGGGCGCCAGGGAAGACGAAAGAACCTGCGAGGGACTACGGACTACTGACCACGGACAGAAGCATTTCGATATCTGCCTCGGTGTTATACAAGTATGGTGAAACTCGGATCATACCGTGGCGCAGGCTCACCGCCACATGATTCGCCCTGAGCTTCTGGTGCAGTTTCGCGGTGGCCTCCGGCGAGTCCGCCTGGAAACCGAGGATGGTTGAGCGGTGCTCCGGTTTGGCCGCCTCCGAAAGCCGATAGCCGCCCCTCTGCAGCTCCTCTGCCAGGCGGTCAAGCAAGCGCCAGCAGTGTTCCGTGACTGTCCGCACGCCCACGCGCCCGACGAACTCAAGCGACGCCTCCTGGCCATAGAGATTAAGAAAATTCGATGTCTCGGGGACGTCGAAGATGCGCGCGGCCCGGGGCAGCGTGAACTCATCGGTGGGCAGCGCGTCAAAATCCTCACTTCCCTCAACCGTCATCCAGTTCACTACCGGCAACTCGAGACGGTCCTGAACCTCTGAGCGGAGATATACAAATCCCGTGCCGTAAGGCCCCAGCAGCCATTTGTAGGTAGCCACTGCCAGAATGTCCACGGGCAATTCGCGGATGTTCATCTCCAGCGCGCCCACGCCCTGCGTGCCGTCCACTACGAAGATGCCGCCCTGGCGGTGCACTAGATTGCCGAAGGCGGCGAGGTCAATGCGTGCCCCTCCGGTGTAGCTGACCCAATCGAGCGCCAGGACGCGCGTCCGCGGCGTGAGCGCCCCCACCACCTCCTCTACCTGAACGTAGTCGCCCGCGGGCTTGACTACTTGCACGCGCACTCCGAGCCGGCGCAAGTGCAGCCAAGTGAAAAGATTCGCGGGAAAGTTGTGGCTCGCAATCACCACTTCGTCGCCCGCGGCGAGACCCAGACCGGCGGCAACAATCCCGATGCCCTGCGTGGCGCTGTTGGTCAAGGCGATCTCGGACGGATCAGCGCCAATCAGGGTTGCCAGGCGTCCACGCACGCGCTCTGGCAAACGAAAGTACTCCGGCGCTTCCAGGCGCTCCGGGTGGCACTTCAACTCGATGGCTTGCTGGAGGCGCGCCACCGTGGCGCGAGGAAAGGGCCCCTGATAAGCGCAATCCAGGTAGATGGTGGGGGAGAAATCCGGAAACTCCCGGCAATAATCCATCATAAGGGAGTCAATAGTCTATCGCCTCGCGGCTAGAAAAGACAAGCGCGCTGGGCACGTTGTGTGTTCAGGAAGTACTCTGGAATACTCAAAAGGCCGGAGGAACTAGGCGGTTGTGAGAAGCAAGACCGATATTCCATCTTGCCCCGGAAGCAGATCGGCCAGAAACGAAAGCTGAGCGACGCAAGTCCCCCCAGCCGCATGGCGTTGTTTACTGCCGCTAATGCCGCTCGGCCTCCAGAGCGCTCTCTCTCAAGTGGGTGAGGATCAAAGTAGCCGTCTCGCCGACCGCCGCCTCCAGCGCCGGAGGGTTGTAGGGTCGGCGCACGTTATCCTGCCAGATTGCTGCTCCACTCGTATCATTAAGATACACTTCCGAGTGAACCACTTTCATCCGGCGGAGGCTGACGCAGGTGCCCCGCATTACGGCGTCGGCCTCGTTGCGACTGGCCACCACGCGAAAGCGCCGGGACTTTGCCAGGCCCTCCAGGATTTTCTCGTTGAGCGCATTGTCCATCCGCTCCACGTAAATCTCGCTGACGCGTGTGAGTTTCCGGGCGTCCACGGTGTTCGAAGTGCGCGGCCCATAGAGCGAGGGCGCCGGGGCCGGACCGAGCGTGGGCCTCGTGGGCTGTTGTTTCCCCTCCTCGGGCTGTTGCGGTTGCTGTTCCTGCTGCTGTTGTTCTTGCTGTGACCCCGAAGCCAGCCCCGGGAGAAGCAGCATCGCGAGACAGAGATATCGGAGTCTCATGGGGCACCTCCGGCTTTCGTCGAATGGTGTCAGTTTAGCAGAAAAAAGCGCCCACCGGAGAGGCGGAGGTGGGCCGAGAGCCCTCGGGCAGTCATAGCCCGGCAAAGCCGTCGTCGTGTGTTGGGCGCAGAATGAGGTGCGTAATGCTGCTACACGCCCCAGGATGGGATGAGGTCAGAGTCTTTTCTTCAATGCGGGGACTTCTCGCTACCCGAGACGGGGATGCTGCCTCCACGCGGCGCCGGAGAACTTGCGCCCTGGAGCGCGAACACCACCTGGTCGTCTTCCGCTCAGAGTTGCTTCTGGCTTTCTCTCAGCACCCCCTGACGGTCTTTCAGATCCTGAAGCTCGTCCTTCTGGCGCTCGCGGAGTTCGCGCCTCTCCCTTTCCATCTGGTGCTTCAACTGAAGGCGCTGGGCTTCGGGAACACCCTGGCCCTTCAGAGAATCGCTGGCAAACTTGTGTTTCATCTTCAGGGCCTTTTGCTCAGCCTTGTGACGCGCCTTCATTCCCTGCTTTTCAAACTTGAAGTCCTGCGCGCCAGCTTGAAACCCCGAAGCGCAGATCAGGGCTAAACCTGCCATCACTACGAGAAGAAGTCTTCGCATCACACCTCCCTCAAACCCCGAAATCAAACGCGCACCTGCCGACGCCACCTCTCCGGTCGTCCCGACGCCGGATTTCGAGTTCCCCTCTGGCGCTGAATATAAGCCACAATCGGCTTTTTGTAAAACCGAATCCTGCAGCCCATGGCACGGCTAGTGCCGATCCAACTTGCCTTGGCTAACCTCTCCGCCAGGGTCTATCTTTTGGGCCAGGCAAAATGCCGGTGCCGCAAATGGGGGAATCAAGTTGGATCGTAACTAGTCGAAGCCGGCCTCACTCCACTTGCGCAGGGTCTCTTTGACCAGCGTGCCGACGCAGGCGTTGACGCGGCGGAAATACTCCTCGGCTTTTTTCTGGTCAAAATCGCGCGGCAAGCCTTCACCCTTCTTGTAAAGTTCTATGGGAGACGGAAACGGCGTCGCCGACCATTCTCCCGGGCCGGGGATCGGGGTCGTGGTCACCACGGGGAGGCGGTCCTTCTTCACAAGCTTGGGGTTGATCGCCTGGATAAAGGCGGTTTCGTTTTCGCCCGCGTGCCCGCCGGGCGTGCCAAAGACTTCCTGTGTAACGTCCGCACAGGTCGCCCACCAGTTTACCACCAGCGTGTTGACCTTGTTCTCGAGCGCCACGTCCTGCGCCAGCCGGTTCAGGATCTCGGTCTGTGGCCCGCCGTGCCCGTTGATGATAATGATGTTCTTGAAGCCATTGCGCACCAGGCTCAGCAGCACCGCGCGCACGTACGGCGCATAGACTTCCGCCGGAATGTGCGTCGCGCCCGGATACGGGGCCAGGCTTCCCGTCACCCCATAGGGAATGTGCGGCGCAATCAAGGCGTTCACTTCGGGCGCAATCGCTTCCGCAATCTTCACCGGCGCCAGGTTGTCAGCCCCGTTGTTGATGATCCCGTGCGCCTCGACCGTCCCCGTCGTCAGCAACACCGTCTTGACCTTGGCCGGGACGATTTCACGAAACTCCATCCAATTCAGGTCGTCCATGCAGCGCGAGGGCAATTGCTGGCCGAGTGCAGACGTGGCCAACGCGGAACCTACAAAGACGAGCCACAAGGAGAGCATGATCTGTTTCATGGGAACCTCCCAACAACTCCGGGATAAGCAGACGGGCCCGCCGCTATGTTTCCTCGACCACTTGGAGGCCCAGTAGGTGGCCCATCTGGTGGGCGGCGCGAAGGTGGTCGCCGTAGAACAAAACCCGGTGCAGCCCGCCGCCATAGTTCTCGAGCATCTTGGCCGCGTTGCGGACCTGAGTGGCGACCTTGGTGCGGCAGCCGCGCGGCAAGTCCGGCGTGGCAACGATGCGCCCTGTGGAAACCAGCAAGGTGTTGGCGTCGGCCAGCTTGACTACCGTGACGGTCTGACCCACCCGCATGTTCACCTGCATGGACACGCCCTTGTTGTCTTCCATGTGCGACCGGACGATGTACGGTGCCGCGGGGCCGCGCGGGCCGTCCATACGGGTCGCCGCAACGCAATGGGCGTGAATAACGGTGTTGGTACGAGTATCAATCACCGGGTCGCTGACAAAGCCCGGCTTTCCGGAGTAATGCCCAAACAGCATCTGAGTGAAGGTGGTCTCCAGGTCGGCCTCGCAAACGCCGTGCAGGCCGCGATCGTTGAGCTTCGACCAGGCCACGCAGGGGTAGGCAGGTAGTTCTCGACGGTGGAAGCCGCCCAGGCAGTCGATGGTGATGGCGTTGGCACGTTCTTCCTCGAGCAGCTTCTCCACGGCGTGGTAGAGGCGGAAGGAGTCGGCCACCTCAGAAGGCTTGGGCTCCACGACCTTCAGGGCGGCACCCATAAACTTGACCGCGTCCCGATGGGCAGCCGCAAGGTTCGCCGCCTGGTAGAGGCTTTGCAGGCGGGAATACTCCACGAACCGGATCGGGGTGCCAAATCTCTCTTCCAGTGCGCGGCTCGACTTCGAATGCTCGGTCTCTGGACTGATGCACACGACCCGGCTTTGCCGCATTCGTTGGCGCGCAGCCAGCACCCGCAGCGGCGTCTCCAGGTCGTCAAAATCGCTGCTGGCCACCACTTCAACGCGGCGTCCCTTCGCCCGCAGGCTCGCTCCCTGCGACCAGTCGTGCCCGCTGTAAGGCTGGGAGAACAGGACCAGCGGCATGCCCACCTCGCTCAGCGGACCCAGCAGGTTCATGACAGTTGAGGTCAGATTGAAGACGAGCAATCCGTCAGCCTGCCGCAGCGATGGCTGCAGATGGAAGAGGTCATCTGGCACGCGCAGCAGTTCGTGGCCGAAGAATCTCACGGCAGACTCAGGCTTGGCCTCGAAGCCCTCGAGTATCGGGCGAATGCGCCGGATGTCGTCCTGAGGGTCAAAGTCGGGGCGCGGCCAAGTGGGAACGGGCTTAGCCAAGTAGAGGGTCAGGATGTTGGCACGCGGTGAGCGGTTGGCTGCTGGCGATGCTGCACCTGTAGCACTGCGTGTCTCCGCCGCCAAGGCCTCCAGGCTTGCTCCGCTCGCCGCAGCCATTGTCGCCGCAGCCGAACCCAAGAACGCTCGCCGCGAAAGGCCACGCTTCTTCATACATCCTCCTTGGCCGACGTCTATCCGGCTCTGCGCATGCTTCGGGGGCTATCTGGATGCCCCCACAAATTCGCGCTGGCTGAGAATGCCAGAAAAGGCCGCAGAGTTAAAGGCCAACTATGCGCTACAGGGGACCGCGCGGCAGGTTGGCTTGAACTAAGCTGAAGTCGCGCGGGCCGAAAAAGGGCGGAAGAACCTGTAGAGCATCCAACCCACGGTGGCAAGACCAACCAGCAAGAGCACAACGAAGATGGCGAACACCACCCACACTGCCCTTGCACGGGCAGTGCGTGGGGATCGAAGTACGGCCGCAGGCGCGCGATACGCACCAGATGCCGGATGACGGCCATCAGGCTGATGGTGCCCACAATCGCCACGGCGCCGGCAGCCAGACTTCTGGGCGCGGCCACCATGGCCAGCACGGCAAGCACGATAGCAGCGACAAGGATGGCAGTCGCCAGTTTGTCGGCTCCCAGGAACGGATTGCGGATCTCAGCGGGCAGGCTGAAAAGGAACCAGAGGCCCACCAGGAACTCGATGCCAGTCCCCGCCATGAACCATTTCACACCGTAGCGCCGCGCCCAGGGGGCGAGTTCGGGAGCCTTCTCGCGCCACGCCCGCGCGAGACACAGCTCTTCCGTATCATCTGAACTGCGCGAGCCATGTCTTGACTTTGCCTTTCACAGATTGTACAAACGCAGAGCCATCCCTTGGCCAACACATCCACGTGTCAGGAGGTATTCATGGCTGGCAAGCGCAATGGCAACAAGCAGTACGCGCGGCGCAAGTTCCTGAAGCAAGTGGCGATGGGCGGCGCGCTCGGATCTACGCTTGACCGCTTGGCTTCGGCGGAAGAAAGGCCTAAGTCAAAGGCTGAGCATTCCGCTGCTGCTGCGGTTGCTGGCGTGGCTGGCTCGGCCAGCCGGATCGCCTTTCCGCGGGTCTTCACCGGCCCCCACCTGAAGATGATCGCTTTCCCACTTGGAGGTCTTGGCACCGGGACAATCTCGCTCGGGGGCCGCGGGCAGTTGCGTGACTGGGAGATTTTCAATCGGCCGGACAAAGGCAATGCGCCGGAGTATTGCTTTCCGGCCATTTGGGCGCAGGTGAAAGGGCACAAGGCGGTGGCGCGGGTCCTCGAAGCGCGAATTGCGCCACCGTACGAGGGGCCAAGTGGCCTCGGTGACCGCAATGCGCCCGGCTTGCCACGGCTGCAAGGCGCAACCTTCAAGGGTGCGTTCCCATTCGCCTGGCTTGATTTCCACGATGACAAGCTGCCGGTCCGGGTGTCGCTGGAAGCATTCAATCCCCTTGTGCCGCTAGATATCGAGGCTTCCGGATTGCCGGTGGCCGTTCTCAGGTATTCGATCCAGAATCCCGGCACCGTGCCTGTCAAGGTGGGGGTCGCCTTCAGCTTGCAGAATCCTGTAGGCAAAGAGGGAAGGCAGTCTGTTTTCCGCGAGGATGCGGGCGTGAGCGGTCTTTTCATGGATAACCCTTTCCTGGCTGCTTCCGATCTCCTGAAGGGCTCGATGGCTCTCTCGGTGCTGGGGGCTCCCACCGGCAGCGTAAGCTACTTGCGCGGCTGGACGCGGGCCCAGTGGTGGGATGGCGCGCTCGCCTTCTGGGATGACTTTACGGCGGATGGGGCGCTGGAAAGCCATTCGCCGGGCTTGATGCCGGTGAGTTCAATTGTTGTGACCCAAGCAGTTCCTGCACGTGGCAAGGCTCAGGTGACCTTCTTGATTGCCTGGCATTTCCCCAATCGCACGCCCGAGCGCTGCGGCTGGAAAGCCGTGGAAGGCAAGGAGAAGATGGTTGTCGGCAATTACTATACCAAGCGTTTCTCAGACGCCTGGGACGTGAGCCGTCATGCCGCACGCGAACTGGGGGCGCTGGAGGCGCGGGCCCGAAAGTTCTTTGACGCGGCCCGGTCTTCAACCCTGCCTCCGGCGGTGCTGGATGCCGCCCTGAGCAACCTTTCGACGCTGGTTACGAACACGGCCTTCCGGACCCCCGATGGCGAGTTTCACGGCTTTGAAGGTTGTGGTGACCATGAAGGCTGCTGCCACGGGAGTTGTACGCACGTCTGGAATTACGAACAGGCTACGGCCTTTGTGTTTCCCGCCCTGGCGCGCTCACTTCGGGAGTCGGAATTCCTGCGTAATACGAAGGACAACGGGCTGATGGGTTTTCGCTCCTACTTGCCAGATGGGGAGAAGATCTGGGACAAGGCGGCGGCCGACGGGCAGATGGGCTGCCTGATGAAGCTCTACCGCGACTGGCAGTTATCAGGCGACACCGAGTGGCTGCGGCGCCTGTGGCCGCAAGCCAAGCGGGCCCTCGAGTTCGCCTGGATCAAGAACGGCTGGGACGGGGACCGCGACGGCGTGATGGAGGGCGTGCAGCACAACACTTACGACGTCGAGTTCTACGGACCCAATCCCCTGTGCGGTGTCTGGTACCTGGGCGCGTTGCGGGCCGGCGAGGAAATGGCTCGCGCTGGGGGCGAGGCCGACGCGGCCGCCGAGTACCGCCGCCTGTTCGAGAACGGCCAGAAGTGGATCGACGAGAACCTCTTCAACGGCGAGTATTACATCCAGAAGCTGGTCCCGCGCCAAGCCGATGAAATCGCCGAAGGGCTGACGATCGGGATGGGCGCGGCCGATACGCTTACGCCTGATTACCAGATGGGTGACGCCTGCC
>Ga0315282_10003872_pt1 | contig 26552 bp, 25 predicted proteins | sample YL17G07_20_MG_FD_203693 | JGI IMG/M metagenome (GOLD analysis project Ga0315282, IMG submission 203693) | Sediment microbial communities from Yellowstone Lake, YNP, Wyoming, USA - YL17G07_20 | ecosystem: Environmental > Aquatic > Freshwater > Lake > Sediment | place: USA: Wyoming | collected... | reverse complement strand
TTTTAATGTGAAAGATACAGATAAATCCCTAACAACAATAGGTTATTAGACAGATGAAAAAAATTTTTAAAAAAAGTGCAAAATTCTCCCTAAAAGGTATTGACTTAACACAGTACATTCTGACGAGCGTCATTAGCGAGGAAGAATCTCGTCTTTCAATCTTTTTAGGTGGAGTCTTGAGGAGGGTTTTCCCACCTCCTCAAATTAAATTAGACCCTGAAATACCCTGACCCTGAAAAAGTCTGCTGAAAAAGAGTACAGGCTACAAAGAAGTAAAATTCAGGGTGACATTACTTGATTCAGCTCAAGGTGACAGGAGGGTAGAGTCATTGCGCACTTCTTTCCTCGCGAAAGCGAGCGGAGGACGAAGTCCGACGTGGCAATCTCGCCTTTTACCTTCCCTTATACCACTCAATTGTTTTTCTTTAATCCTCTGTATCCATTCTCCTTTACTACTATGGATATTCCTTCAGGAAGAGAATACTTCGGCACAAAACCTAATTCTCTTCTAGCCCTTTCTCCATCAAGGCTAATTCTATGTACTTCTCCTTTTCGAGGTGACATATATTCAGGATGAATTTCACGCCCTAATATCTTTGAGAAAACTTCAATAAGTTCATTTACAGATGTTTCCTTTCCTGTGCCAATATTGTAGACTCCTTCTTTACCATTGAGTGCAAGTACATTTGCTTCAACAACATCTTCTATGTAAATATAGTCTCTTGTTTGAGTTCCATCTCCAAAAATCACAGGCGTTTCTCCTTTAAGTATTTTCCCTGTAAATATTGCGACAACTCCTGCCTCGCCCAAAGGATCTTGCCTCGGTCCATACACATTTGCGTACCTTAAGATTACTCTTTCAATACCGTAAATCCTTTTAAAATAGTTAAGGTAATTCTCTACACAGTACTTTGCAACACCATAGGGAGAAAGCGGTTCAATGGGAGTATCCTCCGAAGCAGGAAGATTTGAAGGCTCTCCATAAAGTGCACCACCAGTTGAAGCAAAAATAATTCTCTTCACACCATAGTTAATAGAGAGCTCAAAAAGATTTATAGAACCAATTATATTTGTTTCTGCATCAAATGCTGGATCTTCAACTGATTTTCTTACATCAATCTGAGCAGCATGGTGATCCACAACATCTGGTTTAAACTCCCTAAATACAAGCTCAAGAGATTCTATGTCTAATAAATCAACATTGTAAAATTTAACTTCAGGGTTTATATTTCCCTCTTTTCCGGTTGAAAGGTTATCTAAAACTGTTACTTCATGACCATCTTTTACAAGAGCATCCGAAACATTCGAGCCAATAAAACCCGCCCCTCCTGTTACAAGAATTTTCATTTATCCTCCCTTTATTTCCTTTTCTTTGGCAATAAAAATAATTTCACAGTATTAAACATAACATATATATCCGTAAGAAACGTGTTTTTTTGTTTTGCATACAATAGATCCATCTTAAGTTTATCATCAGAAGGAGTATCGTATTTTCCATTTAGTTGTGCAAAACCCGTTATTCCAGGTTTTACCTTCAACCTCATATCAAAGTTTGGCGTATCTTCTTTTATTTTTTCCATAAGTTCAGGCCTTTCGGGACGTGGACCAACAACACTCAAATCGCCTTTTAAAACATTAATAAATTGTGGTACTTCATCAAGGCCAGTCTTTCTCAAAAACTTACCAATTTTTGTAATTCGTGAATCATCTTCAGATGACAAAACAGGACCTGTATATTTTTCAGCGTCTTTAATCATTGTCCTGAATTTTATCGTTTTAAAAACTTTCCCATTTACTCCTGCCCTTTCTTGAAGGAAGAATACTGGTCTTCCAGAATCAAAAATAATCCCCAAAGAAACAATTATTATAACAGGTGAAAATACAGTCAATGCAATAAGTGACACAAAAATATCTATCGCACGCTTTACAATTCTTTCAACACCAGAAATATTTACAAGGTTAATTTCAAAAAGAGTCAAATCATTAATAAAGTGAGTCCCTGGATTCAAAAGCATTAGCTCATAAACTCCTGGCACAAGATAGACAGGTTTATTTCTGTACGCAAAAAACTTGAGCAATTCGAATTTTTCCTCGACAATAAAAGTGTCATCAATAACAAATAGGTCAAAATTTTTCAAGGCATCTTCTACTTTTTTCAAAAAATTATTTCCCTCAATAAGCATTATTTGTACATTTGTTTTTCCTGCTCTTAAACCTTTTAAATATTCCGAAACTGTCTTCGCCTCGTTTTTATCTTTTGAAAGCACCAAAATCTTCAAAGGAAGACTCACTTTAATGTAAACTTTATTAACCATCCAGTGCGAAATTGCAAGAAGAATAATTTGTAAAATAAATGAATAAATAATTACAGTTCTTGGTACTGCAAATGCCCTCAGGAAGAATGACAGTGCAAAACCAAGAATGAAGATTATGAAACAAGAGAAGAAAATCCCAAGGAATATTTCATAAAAATCAACACCGCCAACTTCATATAACCGGTAAACAAAAAATAGCAGTAAATAAGCGATTATTACATAAGGAATAAAGACCTTTATGTTTAAGATATTTGCGTTGACATATGGTTTACCAAGAAGAGCTTTCAAATAAATTACAATAAAATACGAGGAATATATTAATACGATATCAAGAAGCAGTTGTAAAAACTCAAACAACCTTTTCTTAGCTCTCATTCCTTTCTTCCTGTAAATAACACTTTGTTGCTAAGATTCTATCGATACTAATTATGTTCACTTTCAAGAATCTCCCCATATAATTTTCTCATCTGCGGTAAAATAACTTTAAGACTAAGCTCTTTCTCAATTTTCTCTCGCCCTTTTTTGCCAATTTCCTTTTCAACTTCTAGATGTTCCATAAGGTAAATAATTTTTTCAGCGAGTGCATTAGTATCTCCAAATGGCACCAAAAAACCGTTTACACCATCTTCAACCAAATCTCTTACCCCGCTTATATTATATGCAACAATTGGTTTTTTCCATTGCTACTACTCATTGATGGCTTGACATAATCTACTAAATGCTTACTTTTTGAGAACGACCTCTCAACAAGGTTTGAGTCTCACAAGTCCATGTACATCCAGTAATAAATATATTAGTCATTTTTTTCCAGCCCTCACCTTATTAGATAATTTGTCAATAATCAATAATTCTTTTTCTATCACTTTTCTTTCATCGTACAACTCTTCTGCTTTCTTCCTGCCATTACTTCCCATTTTCTCTCTTAAGTCTGGATTCCTATAAAGTTTTAAAATTGCAGAAGCAAGCGCTCCCACATCGCCAGGAGGTACCAAAATGCCAGTTTCACCATCTATTACTTCTTCTCTACAACCCCTAATATTGGTTGCTACTACAGGTATACTCATTGCCATAGCCTCAATAATTGATCTAGGTAGACCTTCTCTATAAGAAGGTAAGACAAAAATGTTAGTAACTTTAAGGATCTCGGGTATATCTTCCCTATAACCAGTTAACACAATCTTACTATTAACGTCTTCAAGATTTAAAAAAACTCTAATCTTTTGTTTTATCTCTATATCCCTCTCATCGGAAGAGGCATCCCCAACGAGTAGTAAATAAATATCGCTATGATGCTTTGAAACAATTAAAAAAGCCTCTAAGAGGTCAAGAATACCTTTCTCCTTAACAAATCTACCAATGTATGTAACAATTATCCCATTAGAAGGTGTACCCAATATTTGCCTAAACGAAACCGTGTCAATTTTTACTCTCTGTAGATTAAATCTTTCAAGATTCACTCCATTATTTATCCATATCAATTTATCAACATCAATTATTCTTAATTTTTTTGCAATTTTATAGTCCTCTTTGCTCTGAACAAAAATATAATCTGTAAAATACCTCCCTAATATTTTCTCAAGATTTGTAAAAAATATATATTCAATTCTAGGCATATTCTCATGGAAATAAAAACCATGAGCAGTATAGATAACAATAGGAACTCTTGCTAACTTTGCTGCAATTCTTGCAAGCACTGCTGCTGATGGAGTATGAACATGTACTATATCGTATCCTCCTTGTTTCATAACTCTGTAAAGTCCAGAAATGGATTTAAGATTCGAAAAAGGATTGAATTTTCTACCAATCCGCACATACTTAAAATTATATCCTTCTCTCTCAAGTAGCGCAGATTCTTTACCTTTAGTACAGGATATGTCCACCTCATATCCGTTAGCCATGAGGCTTTGTATCAAAGGTAACAACAAATTTTTGACTGTAAAATCTACAGCAGATACTTCTAAAATCTTCGCTTTTTTAATTTTCATTACTTCTATACCAATCTATAGTTGCCTTTAAACCCTCAATAAAAGGCACTTCAACCGTATAATCTAATAGTTTCTTTGCTCTACTTATATCAGCAAGCGAATGTTTAACATCACCAAGTCTTGGAGCCGTATACTCAGGCTTTATATTAGTCCCAATAATTTCATTGATTTTATTTACCAACTCATTAAGTGTAATTCTATTTCCACATGCAATATTTATCACTTCACCGTGTCCTACCTTGGGAGAGGATGCTGCCAAAATGTTTGCATTTACCACATTCTTCACATATGTAAAGTCTCTGGATTGTTCGCCGTTGCCAAAAATTACAGGTGATTTTCCCTCTAACATTCTCGTTATGAACTTTGGAATAGCAGCCGAGTATTGAGAAGTAGGATCTTGCCTTGGACCAAAAACGTTAAAATACCTCAAGCTAACTGTTTCCAATCCATATATTTTGTAAAAAACACTTCCATAAAGTTCTTCGACTAGCTTAGTAACAGCATAGGGAGACAAGGAGTTGGTTTTCATATCTTCGGACTTGGGAAGAACTTCGCTATCTCCATAAACAGAAGATGAAGAAGCAATGACGACCCTTCTTACTTTTGCCTCTTTGGCTACAACAAGTAAGTTAAGAGTTCCATCGACATTGGCAGAATTGCTACTTATAGGATCAATTATAGACCTCGGCACAGAAGGAATGGCTGCTTGATGCAAAATATAATCTACTCCTCTTACTGCCTTTTGAACCATATCCATATCTCTCAAATCTGCCTCTAAAAATTCAATTTTCTTCAAAAAATTACTTATATTTTCAATTTTTCCTGTTAATAGGTTGTCAATAACTCTTACTTTTTCTCCTCTTTTTAATAGCTCCTCAACAATGTGAGAACCTATAAAACCTGCTCCACCTGTAACTAAATAATTTGCCATTACTTACTCCTTCCTCATCTTAATTTTATTCACAAACAAATAATTATCCATATTCTTCTCGTTGTAATAAGGTGAACCAATTTTAAATAATTTTTCTCCAACAAAATTTTTGAAAGCGTTTCTTGTGTCAACAATAAGTTTCGAATTAACAAATATTTTTTCATAATCATAAGACGAATGATCAGTGCATAAAACTACGCAATCATACTTACTTAAAGAGGAATAGTCAAGCGGGACCCCCTTTACCAAAGATCCACTCTCGTCATAAAATTGGCCTACATAAGGATCGTTATATTCTACTTCAGCTTTTTGCTCCTTAAGCAAGCTGTATATTTCTAAAGAAGGAGATTCTCTAATGTCGCTCACATCCTTTTTATAAGCCATCCCTAAGATAAGTATTTTAGAACCATTAAGGCAATTCTTATGATAATTCAAAGCCTCGCTAATCTTTGAAAGTACATATCTCGGCATATTACTATTTATATCGCTTGCAAGTTCAATAAATCTATTGTAGAAATTATAAGATTTTGCCTTCCAGGAAAGATACTGAGGGTCAAGGGGTATGCAATGTCCTCCGATACCTGGACCTGGATAAAAAGTCATAAAACCAAATGGTTTAGTAGATGCAGCCTCTACTACCTCCCAGATATCTATGCCCATTCTATCACACATCATTGAAAGCTCATTTACTAATGCTATGTTAACGGCTCTAAAAGTATTCTCAAGTAACTTTGCCATTTCAGCTACCCTTGGAGAAGAGACGGGGAAAACATAGTCAATAATAGAACTGTAAAGGAGGTGCCCTAACTCAAGACATTTTGGAGTTACTCCTCCAATAACTTTAGGGGTGTTTTTAATTTTAAATTTTTTATTTCCAGGATCTACTCTTTCAGGAGAAAAGCAGAGATAAAAATCTTCTCCTACTTTATATCCCATATCTTCAATTTCTTTTTTAATGAGTTCTTCCGTTGTTCCAGGATAAGTTGTGCTTTCCAAAATTATCAAAAGATCTCTGTGGAAATTCCTCTTTATCTCATTCAACGCACTCAAAATATAAGAAATATCAGGATCTTTAGTTTTTCGAAGTGGGGTTGGAACACAAATTATTACTACATCAACCTCCTGAATTTTTCCAAAATCATAAGTTGGTAAAAATTTCTTTTTAGAGAGCACTTCTTTAATTGATTCATTGCTCACATCTGTAACATAGGAATTTCCATTTAAAAGGTTGTTTATTTTCTCCTTATCCGTATCAAGCCCAATCACTTTGTATCCATTCTTTGCAAACTCCATTGCCAATGGTAAACCAACATATCCTAAGCCAATTACTCCTACCGTAGCTTCTTTCTTTAAAATTTTCTTTTTCATATCCATAAGAACCTCCTCAAAATTAATTTTCTCCGTAGTAAAAACCAACCAAATTCTTGTACAAATTCTCGTATTCTGAAACCATCATGTATTTCTTTTCTTTTATTAATCTATAAAGCATTATTCCGGCCTTTGGGTTAGAAATAGAAACAGGATTTCTACTAAAAGGAATCGAATAAACCTTGAATCCTTCTTGTTCAATTTTCTCTCTGAATCCTACATTAGATGCCGCAACCTCAACTTCATATCCCATATCTCTTAACAATTTCATAAAAGGGATATGAAAATAATAAATATGCGAATCAATTGTTGAAAGAAATAAAATTCTTTTACTATTTGTTATCTTGCTCACCCACAAAACCGCCTAAAACATAAGTAATACAATAATGAATCACTCATGATCAATCTTTGCTTTTCTAAGTGGAGGTATAGCTTTTTTAAATTCCTCTATCGCCATATCAGAAACTCTTTCCCAATTCCATTCTTTAATAGCCTTCTGGTACCCATTTTCCACTAATGACAAGATTAATTCAGGGTTTGTTAACAATCTTATACAAGCCTCTGCGAGCTCTACAGGGTCACCTGCATTAACTAAAAGCCCGGTCTTTCCATCTTCTACCTGTTCAGGTATCCCTCCTACTTTAGTGGAAATTACAGGGACTTTAAGCATATAAGCAATTGGAATAATGCCCGACTGAGTGGCATCAGTATATGGTAAAACTACAACACTAGATCGAGAAAAAAACTTTGCTACTTCTTCGTCACTAATCCAATGATTTACAAGTTCTACATCTTGTAGCTTAGATAATTTAGATAGATAAGGTGTTATATCTCCCTGACCAACAATTAAAAGTTTTGCATCAGGTATTTTCTTCTTAATAAGAGGAAAAGTTTCTATTAAAACGTTAAGACCTTTATACTCACGTATCCTTCCAAAGAATAAAATCGTATTATTTTCTTGTAATATATTACTAACGTTATTATACATATAATAGGAGGATTCACCATGTGGAATAACACTTATCCGTTCTTTAGAAATTCCGTGCTTTTCAATTACTGGAATAAATACTTTGCTTAAAATGATAATTATCGTTGATTGTTTAATCGCAATTTTTTGTATTAGTTCTAAAATAATATTCTTTTCTCCTTTGTGCATTATGGGATCATGAATTGTGGTAACCTTTGGGATAGAAGGAGTAATTAAATTTATTATAGGAGTCCACAAATGAAGCATTGGATAATATATAACATCAGGATTCACATTTTTAATTTGCTTCCATAAATAAAAATACTTCTTAAAGTTTAACATTGATAACAATACACCTAAAATATCCTCGTAAGTATCAATTTCAATTAAAGAAATACCAGCCTTTCGACAAGCTTCTAAATTCTGTGATTGGCGAGAAATCATAGCAACTAAATCACACTTCTTAGATAAAGCTTTTGCAATCTCTAGGCTGTAAGTACTTCCCCCACCTTTTCTACCAAGATAAATCAAAAGAGCTTTCATAGTTTTGGTCACTATCTTCCTCAAGTTTTCAAAATCTCTTTATAAATTGACAATATCTGTTGAGCGATAGCATCCCAAGTAAAACCAGATAATAATCTTTCCTTAAGTTTTTCATTACGTGGAGCATTATAAGCTTCGAGCACAGCTTTTCTGATTGATAAAATTGATTTTGGATCACAGTAAAAAGCTTCTTCGCCTAAATGCTCATAGGTTGGCGGGTATTTAACCGCAACGATGTTTGTTCCTGCCAATCCAGCCTCCAAACTCACTAATCCTGGAGCTTCACCAAAATAACTCGGCAAAGCATGTACCTTAGAGGCTGCATAAGCGGAAGCAAAAAGGTCTTGATCATAAATATATCCTAAATAGTGGATCCAAGGGCGACCTTCACATACTTTTAAGAATTGCTTGAAATAATCAGGATCCTCAGGGTCTATCTGTCCAATAAATACTAAATTAATTCCTTGTCCCTCAAGGGCTTCAACAAGCCGTAACTGGCCTTTGCGATTACTAATTCTACTAACCATTAACACAAAATCTTTAATATTATATTTCTTAATGAAGAGCTTTGGTGAAGCTTCTGCAAATCTCCTATCTACTCCATTGTGAACAATTCTGACCTTATTTAACGAAACCGCAAAATAGTTATGAAGTTGATCGGCCTCAGCACGAGAGCCAGAAACAAGCACATCAGCAGCTTCATATATTCTTTTGCGGTAAGTATATACTGTGGGAACAGGCATAAAGTGATCGATTCTTCTCCATGTCTTCCATTTCCAGCTCGGTTTATCTGTATAGATAATTGGTGAAACCACTACCTTCATTCCTAACCTTTTAGCTGTAACTACAAAATCTGAGAGTTGATAAGTAGAACCAAAAATATGAATAATATCATAATCTCTTTTAGGATTCCAAATATCAAAAAGCTCGACTTGGACACCAAGCTTCTCCAATGCTTCTTTCGTCTTACGAAGTTGAGTCTCTCCACCTCCAGGTGTCCATATTGTAGGCGGGAAAAATTGAAAAAATGCGACCTTCATCTTATTTTCCTCCTCTTTTAATATTTTTAATAATACCACTTAGCATATATCTACTTAATTCCAAGTGTATACACCTACCTATAGTGTTTTAGTTAAATTGGTCTTATTCTTATTTAAGTTCTCATTCTTTGTAAATTCATTTTTTTGAAACAAGAAATAGATACTTTCAATTATAGAGACAATAAAAGCCATATAAAGAGGGGGGGTCCTAAAATGCCATAAACCATTCCCAAAAATACATCCAAATATTAGATATGGAAAGGTTATAAAAAGGCTCCAAACGAAACTATACTCCCAAAGTGGTAAATTTTCTAACCCTTTTAATTTGAGAATCTTAAGTAATTTAAAATATTTAAAAAGTATTAACAAAAAGGAAATTATACCTATTAACCCTGTTTTTGCACTTAAATCAATAACTAAACTATCAGAAGGACTACTTAATTTTTCTCCTTCCATAGTTCCTAATACCCCATAATATGATTTTCCAAGTCCTGTACCAATTAAAGGATTCTGAAGAAAGTCTGAAAATTGTTGCCACATATTAGATATTCTCGGCAGATCATGTCCGCTTGTCAAACTCCCAATAGTCATAGTCATCATAAACCTATTAAGTAACATAGATACCTCTCGCCGAAAAAGTAAATATAAAATAATCATTGAGAAAGAAACTCCGATTATTAGCGAATGAAGATTTAAAATACTTTTTCGCTGTTTAATACTTAAGATTATCAGAGAGCTATAAACTAATAAAAATTCTAAAATAAGCCCTCGACTTTTAGCTAGAACAAAACTTATAAGATATAAAATTGTCAATATTACAAACAATACTTGGTATTTTCTTAGTTTAGTAAAAATATATAAAAATCCCACCATCGCGACTATATATCCGATAGAACCATTAACATACACTATCCTGCCTTCAGCTATTTGACTGAAAGTAACAAATGTACCTTCAATTAAGTATCGAATTATTGTAAATAATACTACTATAATGGGAGATACAATAGCAATAAAGATTCCATATTTTACAAAGTATTTTTTAGTTTTCTCATTCCTAAATAATTGCGGGAAAGCTATTATTGTTAACCAAGAAAAGATAGGTCTTAAATCTTTAATAATATCCTTTAATTCATATACTTGAATTGTTCTTAATCCTTGAATTATTAATATACAAAATAGCAACAAAAGTGGTTCCGTAAATTGCGATTTTTCCACCGTTCCATAAAGAAAGATAGTTAATAAAGCCGAAAGTAAGATAAAATAGCTCACTAAATCAGCAATGAGAACGGAGAATCCTCCTATCCATATAACACCAAAAGAATACCTTTGATCAAAAGCCTCTGGCAAGCTCAATGATATAAGTAACAATAAAAGCAAAAGTTTTTTTAACTTGTAATAATTGTATCTCATATTTTCTCAATTATCTTGTAGTATATTCTTGATAATCTTTTCGCCTTTCAATAAATACCCTTTTAATCAAATAATCAATATCACCTCCAAAAATAAAAAGAGTCGCCCATAGTAGTCTTAAAAAATACCTCGCTATAAAAGGTATTTTAAACTTATAAGGATAGTACTTTGAAAATAGGTATCGTGATTCTTCCAGACCTATACTCTTACCAGAAGTGTTTGTCTTTGATTCCTCTTGCAACCTAAACCCAATAAAATATTCCCTGAAAAAATAAAACTTTGCTCCTAAATTGACCATCTGGAGGAACATATCTGTATCCATCGTGTTTCTTAAAGTAAGATCATCAAATCCTCTGGTTTTATTATATAATTCTTTTCTGAAGAATGAACTATCGAGATGGATCCCGAAACCAGCTCCTGAAAACAAACCTAACTCACTTAGCTGCGGAAGCCATTTTACAAATCTCCTTTCTGATATTATCTCGTCTTTTGACGAAATTAACAGTTTGTTTCCATAAAGGACTTCAATATCTATTTCCTTTTTGAATTCCAATGATATTCTGTTTAAGGTTCCTGGTAAAAAGATATCATCCGAGTTAAGATATACAAGAATTTCCCCAGTCGCTATTTTAAAACCCTTATTCAAGGCATCAGATTGACCTTTATCAGGCTCGCTCACCCAATATGATAAATATTTTTCATACTTTTTAATTATCTCTACACTACCATCGGTAGAACCACCATCAATTACAATATATTCAAGATTTGGGTAATTCTGATTAAGAACGCTTAAAATAGTTCTTTCTAAAAACTGAGCCTGATTATAAGAAGGTGTAACTATAGAAATTTTAGGCCACGATGAATCTTTATTCAGCATTACCTTTCCATCAAACATTGGCTTTGAAATAAATTCTTTAATCTCATGTGAAGTATAACGTTTCATCTTTTTGTAACCTCCTTTATAACCTCTCTTATCACTTCTTTCCATTGTTTAGCATAACATCTTTTTGGCTTGAAAGTTTAAACTTTAAATATAAGTTCCCCAAAGTAGGAAAGATGCAAAAAATAAGCCGTAGAATACTTTTAGGATAAAGAAAAACTATTAAGTAATAAGGATATCCCCTTATAAGCTCAACAAAAAATTCTCTAAGTAGTTTTATATCCCGTTTTCTATATAAGGTACTTAATATTCCCACAAAATATGTTTTTATCATCCTATTCTTCCAGTTCTCTAATTCGAAATGAGAAAACTTATTCAGATTTTTAGCATATTCATAAGGAACCTCTATAAATTTAAGATTTTCAAAGATCATATCTAAATTAAAATTTTTAATTGTATTGGAAGCGTGAGATCGGTATACTCCTACAAACTCATTTATAAAACCAACCTTTCCAATTAACGATAACTTTAACAAATATAACCAGTCATAATATAAAATTGTTTCGTGGTAGAAAAATTGCAGTTCTCTAGCTTTATTTACATTAAAAATCACGGTTAAAAGATTGAAAGTAATATTACCTTTATTAAAATTTTTGAACATCCATAACCCGCTAACTATATTGGGTAAATTTTTCTTTGTTCCTATTATTATCCCAGTATCTTCAAGATAACTTTTTTGATTAGCGTGAACTATTACAATTTCATCATCTATTTTTGCCAAATTAATCGCTTTACTTATATAATACTTATCAATTAAATAATCATCATCGCTAAGAATCAAAGCCCAATCCCCTGTTGCGTATTCATACAAAGCTCTCCTCCAATTTCCTGCAATTCCCAAATTCTTCTCATTTCTGAAATATTTAAATCTTGGATCTACCATATATTTTTTAACTACTTCTGGTGTCTCATCAGTGGAAGCATTATCAGAAACTATTACTTCTAAATTTGGATAGTCCTGAGCAAAAGCACTTTCTATGGCTTGTTGTAAGTATTTTGCTCTGTTATATGTAGGTATAATAATACTTACTTTTGGCAACATATAACACCTCATATTTTAATATTTTTACCAGTCATAAGGCTTTGATCACTCCATAAATAATCCCATTTACCAAATCGACCTATATATTTTATACCGATATTATCTAAATACTCATGTATAATTTTTCTGTTTTTATATATTTCTCTATCAAATATCACATTACCATATTTTATTTCTCTATAATCTGAGACAACAATGTCATTTATATCAAATAAACCAATGTTAGAGAATTTTCTAACAATATCGTCTATAAGACTTTCACCTTTTATCTTTAGAGGCTTATATTTTGAAAAATATACTTCAAATTGTAACGAACTGCATCCATTCGGGACATTATCAAGTGATTTAAGATTTGGAGAATAGGCTCGCGCTGGTAATATATCTTCGTCATAGATATAAAACCAAAGATATCTTGCAATATCTGGTCTTTTAAAACCAAGAGAAACAAGAGCAACAGATGTCCAAGATAATTTTTCAGAAGCTTCATAGACCGTTTTGGGTACATCCTTTATCATTCTCACAATTTCAGGCAATGGAAAACTAGAAATTAAGCAATCATAATATTCTGACGTACCGTCTTCGAATTCTATTTTTTTGTTTTTAATATCGATTAAAATAACCTTCTTATTTAGATATATCTTACATTTCTCTGCCATATGGTTTAAGAAGGATTTGTAACCTCCAAATTTAGGATATCTCACCTCGTCTGCATAATAGGTATTAGGTGTATTGTCTGACATTGCCCCTCTTAGTACCTCCTCAATAGTTGGTTTATACATTCTATTACCTATCCATTCTGTTTTAATTTCTCTTGCTTCAACTGTCCAATATTTTCTTGTATATTTCATAGGGAAGTTCTCAGCAAAATAATCTCCATATTGTGATCTTAGCCACCGCTCGTAACTTTCTATCCTTTTGTTATTCTTATTTTTCATAATAAAACCCTTTATTATTTTGATCTTTTCTTCGATATCTAAGGGATACAAATTATTCTGAGCAGGGTATTTTAACCAATATCCATAATAATAGCTACTAATAAGTGGTGTATATGTATAAAATTCACAAGATTCTGAAAATAATTTTTCTACATATTTACTCCTTGTGAAAGATAGATGAATACTATAATCAAATCTAAATCCATTTATTTCAAAGTTATCGCAAAGTCCTCCCCAGGAATTATTTTGCTCAAAAATAAGCGCCTCTTTACCTTTCAAGGCAAGATGATATCCAGCCGAAATTCCTGAAATGCCTGCTCCTAAGATTATAATCTTCATATTATTTTAACCATATTGATTTACCTCTTTTTAGAACCTCGAATGCTAAATTTGATCCTAAGAAACCACATCCACCTGTGATTAAGTATCTCATTTTAACCCTCTTATTTTCATAAATTCTAAGAATTTATTTATTATGTTTTCGATTTTTTCTCTATCTATCCCAGGCCAAACACCAATCCAAAAAGTATCCATCATAATTTTATCTGTATTTTTTAAATCACCAACAACTCTATATTTAATATTGTTATTCGTAAAAGCAGGCTGTCTCAATATATTTCCCGCAAATAGTAATCTTGTCCCAATACCATTTTGTTCTAAATATTCCAATAATTCTCTCCTTTTAAAAGGAGCGCTATCCTTTATAGTAAGAATAAATCCAAACCAAGTTGGTTCTACCTCTTCAAGCCATTGAGGTAATATAAAATATTTATCTAAACCCTCTTTCTTAAATCCCTCATACAACATATTGAAATTCTCTTTCCTTTTTTCTATAAAACCAGGAAGCTTCTTCAATTGAGATAGTCCTACTGCCGCCTGAAAATCGGTTGCCTTTAAATTATAGCCTAAATGTGAATATATATATTTATGATCATATCCATAAGGTAAATCTCCAAGCTTCCAACTAAACCTTTTGCCACAAGTATTATCTTTTCCTGGAGGGCACCAACAATCTCTTCCCCAATCCCTGAATGATAATATTATTTTGTATAATTCTGGATTATCGGTCAATACAACACCCCCTTCTCCCATAGTCATATGATGAGCTGGATAAAAACTTACAGTTGAAATATCACCAAAGGTTCCTGTAAATCTACCTCTATATTTAGAGCCTAAAGCATCGCAATTGTCCTCAATTAACCATAAATTGTATTTCCTTGCTATTTCCATCACTTTATCTATATCAAAAGGATTTCCTAGGGTATGTGCTAAAAATATTGCTTTTGTCTTTTCTGAAATAGCCATTTCTAATTGCTCAATGTTTATGTTATATGTTCCCAAATCTACATCTACAAAAACAGGTGTAAGATTGTTCTGAATAATAGGAGTAATTGTGGTAGGAAAACCTGATGCTACAGTGATAACCTCGTCTCCTGGTTTCAGTCTTCTATCTCCTAATTTATAAGATGTGAGAGCAGATATTGCTATTAAATTTGCTGACGAGCCTGAATTTACTAAAGCACAATATTTTCTCCCTAAAAATCTTGGAAATTCTTTCTCAAACTCTTCAGCAAACCTTCCTGCTGTAAGCCACATATCTAAAGAAGCATCTATTAAATTAAATAAATCATCTTCATCAAGAACTTTCCCTGATGCTGGTATTTTATCCATAGACTTTCCCTTGTGAAAAACTTTAAAATATATACTACTCGCATACTTTGTAAAAGCTCTCAATATTTTATCCAAGGAATCTCTTTTTAAACTTGCCACTTTTTGATAATCGATAGGAGAGATGGTAAATAACTTTTCTATCATTACTATTTCTTTATCTCGTAATTCCCCTTCTTCTAAGTCATCATTTGCAATTTCTATGCCATTAGTCTTCTTATCTATAAGAGCACATAATAACTCTGTGCCTTTTGAATCTAAAACCAATAAAAGTTTATCTGAGAGATCTCCTATTGTAGAATCTCTTGCTAAGATAATATCCCCTATTTTAACATCTGATTTCCCCATTTATATTAATACCTACCTTTTTGCGCATATTCTATAATCTGGCTTACTGTAAAACCATACAATTCTTTATCATTAATACCATCATAATATTTTTTATACCATTCTACTGTATTTTTTATGGCCTCTTCTACGTGATATATTGAATGCCATTTTAGTAAAGAATAAGCTTTACTACAATCAAGTTTTAATAAATTTGCCTCATGAAAATTCTCAGAAGATTTTTCTATCTCATAACCTCCGCTTCCCCAATAATCTATAGCTTTTTTGGTAATCGCTTCTACTGTTAGAATATCATAATCAGAAGGCCCAAAATTCCATGCCCCACTAAATTTTATTCTATCTTCAGACATTTTTGAGGCAAGAAGAAGATAACCACTAAGAGGCTCTAATATATATTGCCATGGTCTTATTGCATTTGGATTGCGTATTTTTATCACTTCTCCTTTGGATAAAGCCCTTATACAATCAGGAACAAGTCTATCTTCTTGCCAATCCCCGCCTCCTATTACATTCCCAGCCCTTACAGAAGATAGTGCTATTTCTAAATTCTCAAAATAACTTCTTCTGTAGGCAGAAACGATAATTTCCACACATCCTTTACTTGAACTATAAGGATCATATCCTCCCATTGGGTCAATTTCTCTATATCCATAAATCCATTCCTTATTCTCGTAGCACTTATCACTGGTTACAACTATAGCTACTTTTACACTATCTGTTTCTCTAATGGCCTCTAATAAATTTACTGTTCCCATAACATTAACTTCATAAGTATATTTTGGAGCTATATAAGAGTACCTTACCAAAGGTTGAGCAGCTAAATGAAATACAAACTCTGGCTTATATATTTTAAATACTTTCTTAAGTTTCTCTTCGTCCCTTACATCTCCGATTATATGAGTTATCCTTTCTTTAAGATTCAGGGCTTCAAATAAGGAAGGATTAGTAGGTGGCTCTAAGGAATAACCTATAACATTTGCCCCCAATTCAGTTAGCCACAATGTAAGCCAAGAACCCTTGAAACCAGTATGTCCAGTAATAAGAATGTTTTTACCTTTATAAACACTATTAAGCATTGCTTTTCATTTCCTCCATATTATTTTTATACCAGTCTACTGTCTTTTTTAAACCTTCTAATAGAGGAACCCGTGGCTCCCACCCTGTATCTTTTTTTATTTTCTCTAAATTTGCTTTAGATTCCATAATTTCATTCTCTCTATAAGGTAATGCTCCAAAATTTAAATAAGTTTCATTATTTAAAGTCAAAGTTTTCAGCAATAATACAACATCTTTTATAGGAGTTGCTATACCTAGTCCTATCTCATATTCATAAAATCCTTTGGGAAATTTATCAGAGTGGTATAGAATGCTTTTATATACATTTACAACATCCTCTACATAAATGAAATCTCTTTTTTGTTCTCCTTTTGTTAATTTTATTTCTTTTGCATTTAGTAATAACTCCCTTATTACGAAAGAGATAAACTTTGTAAAATCATCCATTTCCCCATAGATATGTTCCAGTTTTAGATTAAAAATTTTGATCTTATCTTGAAATATCTTCAGCCATTCTACAAACTGTTTTTTAGATAGAGAATAATAATTCAAATATCTGTAAAGGATAGTGTCAGTATTGAAAAAAGTGTCAGTATTGAAAAAAATAGCTATCTCTAAAAGTCTCAATGGAAAAAGTATATTTGAGTCAATAATTTCAGACACCTTCTCATTTTTCCTACCATACTTTGTAGCAGTATGAATAACACAATCAATTTTGTTCTCCTTAAAAGGTAATTCTAAATCAATTTTATCAATGTCATAAGATTTTATTCCACTATAAATATCTCTTATGCGCCATATATCAGAAAAACTTCTTTTTAGAATAATAACTTTATATCCATTTCTATGTAATTCTCTTGTAATATGACTTCCCAAAAATCCTGTAGCGCCCGTAATTAATACAGTCTTATTCATCCCAAATCTTCCAAGGAGGACTTCCTGAATTCCACAAAGCCTCTAACTCCCTTTTATCCCTTAAGGTATCCATCGGTTTCCAGAATTCATAATGTTTATATGCTACGAGTTGACTATCTTTTGATAAATTTTCTAAAGGCTCTCTTTCCCAGAGAGTTTCGTCTCCCTTAATATACTCAAATACTTGAGGCTCTAAAACAAAAAAACCACCATTTACCCAAGTCTTATCCCCTCTTGGCTTTTCCTCAAAGGATATAACACTATTTCTCTCATCTAAATTTAGAGCTCCGAATCTTCCGGAAGGTTGAACAGCAGTAACTGTAGCATATTTACCATGCTTTTTATGAAATTCCAAAAGTTCCTTTATATTAATATCTCCTACCCCATCTCCATAAGTCAACATAAAACTTTCATTTTCAATATATTTCTGGACTCTCTTTATCCTTCCCCCCGTCTGAGTATTAAGTCCTGTATCTATAAGAGTAACCTTCCATGGTTCACAATGAGAGTTATGCACTTCGACATGATTTTCTGATAATTCTATTGTGAGATCACTATTATGAATAAAATAATTAGCAAAATATTCTTTTATCATATATCCCTTATAGCCAAGGCAAATAATAAAATCGTTAAATCCAAAATGAGAATATATTTTCATAATATGCCAGAGTATAGGCTTTCCACCTATTTCTAACATAGGTTTAGGTCTTAAATCAGTCTCTTCACTTAATCTTGTTCCAAAACCACCTGCTAAAATTACAACTTTCATTAAAAATCACCATCCTCATACGAGCTATATGTTTTTCTAATTCCTTCATCTAAACTTATTTTTGCTTCCCACCCTAAGCTTTTCATTTTTGAAACATTCAGGAGCTTCCTTGGAGTCCCATCTGGCTTTGAAGGATCATATTTTATCTCCCCTTTAAAATCAACAGTATCTTTTATCATTATAGCTAAATCTTTTAGCTTTATATCCTCTCCTGTGCCTAAATTTACAAAATAATCAGGACTTATCCTCTTCATATCTTCTGCATCGATATGTTCCATAAGAAAAACACAACCATCAGCCATATCATCCACGTATAAAAATTCTCTATAAACTTCTCCACTTCCCCATATCTCTACATAATCCTCTGTAACTCCAACTTGCTTTAATATCTCCCTTATAGAGTCCTCACTTTCCAAATTAATCTTTTTATCTAACCCAAAACCAATAGGATATTTCTTCATATCCTCTCTTATTTTATCAAAATCTCTCATCCTTAGCAATTTTGCTAAATGAAATTTCCTTAAAAGAGCAGGTAAAATATGAGCTGTTTCTAAATTAAAATTATCATTTGGTCCGTATAAGTTCGTTGGCATTGTTGAAATAAAATTAGTCCCATACTGTTCGTTATAGTACCTTACAAGTTTAATTGCGGCTATCTTCGCTATAGCATAAGGTTCATTAGTTGGTTCCAGACTTCCTGTAAGAAGATATTCCTCTTTCATAGGTTGTGGCGCAAACTTTGGATATATACAAGAGGAGCCCAAATTCAAAAGTTTCTTTACTCCATATTTATAGCTTGAGTGAATCACATTTGCAGATATCATTATATTGTCATAGATAAATTCTGCTTTATAGGTATTATTGGCAAGAATTCCTCCTACCTTTGCTGCAGCAAGAAACACATATTCTGGTCTTTCTTTATCGAAAAATCTTTCTACATCCTCTTGTCTTCTTAAATCTAGCTCTTTATGTGTTCTTACTACTATATTTTTATATCTCTTTTCTTCAAGCTTTCTCAAGATAGCTGACCCTACTAAACCTCTATGTCCTGCTATATATATCTTAGAATCTTTATTCATTCTCTCTTCCTGATCCCTTCATAGAATGAAAATTCATGATTTCTCAAAAATCCGGTTAACTTTGTGCTTTTGCCCACTTGAGCTTGTCCTTGGGGTATTCTGAGATATATTTTCAAGTTCATTTATATATCTCTTGTAATTAAACCCCTGAACTTTTTCAAAGGCTTCGTTAATCAACGAAAGAGTATGAGAACCTTTCACTTTAAATCCTCCTCAACCATCATTTTAATTAAACTATCGAAGTTTACTTTAGGTTGCCATCCTAAAGTTTTCTTGGCTTTTGAAGGATCGCCAATAAGAATTTCAACCTCAGCTGGTCTATAAAACTGCTCTGAAACCTTCACAAGTATTTTCCCGCTATCCTTATCATATCCAACTTCTGCTAAACCTAATCCTTTCCATGCTATATCAATACCAGCTTCTTTGAACGCTAACTCCACGAATTCTCTCACAGTATGAGTTTCTCCGGTAGCAATTACATAATCACCAGGTTTTTCCTGTTGAAGCATAAGCCATATTGCCTCTACGTAATCACCAGCAAAACCCCAGTCCCGTTTTGCATCAAGATTTCCAAGCTCAATATAATCTCTCAAGCCCTTTTTAATCTCTGCAATTCCCTTTGTAATTTTTCTTGTTACAAACTCTTCTCCTCTTAAAGGCGACTCGTGGTTGAAAAGAATACCATTGCAAGTAAACATATTGTAACTTTCCCTGTAATTTACGGTGGTCCAATATCCAAAAACTTTTGCAACTCCATAGGGACTTCGAGGATAAAAAGACGTGGTCTCTTTTTGAGGAATTTCTTGAACTTTTCCAAACATCTCACTACTCGAAGCCTGATAAAATTTAATTTTAGAATTAACATTCTTAATTGCCTCAAGCACTTTTAAAACTCCCAAACCTGTTACTTCCGATGTGTAAATAGGCTCCTTCCAGGATGAAGCTACAAAACTCTGTGCGGCTAAGTTATACACCTCATCAGGTTCAGATATTTCTACGGCTTTCATAAGTGAAGTTTGATCCAAAAGATCTCCTTCAACCAATTTCACCTTCTGAGTAATTCCTAATGTATCTAATCTCCAGAAGTTAGGAGTACTTGACCTCCTATGAAGTCCATAAATTTCATAACCCATGTCCAAAAGAAATTTGGCAAGATATGGACCATCCTGTCCGGTAATTCCTGTAATTAAAGCTTTCTTCATTTGTTTCCTCCTAAAGTTATTTTAAAACTTTGTTCATACACTTCCAATGCTTCATTGGTTGTTGCCTCAAAACGCATAACCAGTACTGGCTGAGTATTGCTTGCACGGATTAACCCCCAACCATCGGAGAACTCTATTCTTACACCATCAATTGTTATTACATTCTGTATTTTATTTGCAAGGATGGGAAATTTTTCTTTGTATTTTGGAAGAAATTGCTCAACTATATTAAATTTTTCTTCTTCATTACAATCAATCCTAATTTCAGGAGATACGTAAACATCTGGAAGGTCTTTTAATAAATCTGAAAACTTAAAATTGCTATTTTTTGATTTCTCTTTTGCAAATATCTCAATAAGTCTCAGGGTTGCATAAATTGCATCATCATAGCCAAAATATCTATCATTAAAGAAGATGTGCCCGCTCATTTCGCCTGCAAGCAAGGCTTGTTCTTCTTTCAGTTTCTTTTTAATAAGGGAATGGCCAACAGGAGAAAGGATAGGAATACCTCCAAGTTTTCTTACTCCATCAAAGAGGGTTTTGGAGCATTTCACCTCTCCAATAATTTTACCTCCTGGGTGGGTTTTAAGAATGTCTTTTGCAAAAATATATGTGAGTTTGTCTCCATAGACAACATTTCCTTTCTCATCTACAACACCAATTCTATCAACATCTCCATCGTAAGCAATGCCAAAATCAAGGTTGTTATTTTTTACTGTATCTTGCAAAGTAGAAAGTGTCTCAATGAGGGTTGGGTCGGGATGATGATTCGGAAAATTACCATCTGGCTCAGAATAAAGTTCAAAAACTTTTATGCCCAATTCCTTCAAAACCTGTGGGACAAATATACCTGCGCATCCATTGCCTGAATCAACGGCAATGCTTAAAAGAGAAAAGGCGCTACTTATTAAAGGAGGAGATTCCTCGGCTTCGCCTCGGAATGACTGCGGGAGGATAGGAGATTCCTCACTGCGTTCGGAATGACTGGGGGAGTCAGGGGATTCCTCGGCTTCGCCTCGGAAGGACCGCGGGGAGAGAGGAGATTCCTCACTTCGTTCGGAATGACGGAAAGGGTGTTCGGAATGACGGGAAAATTCATTGAGCAAAAAACTCTTGTATTTCGAAAGAATATCAAAATGGCTTAATTCTCCATTCTTATTTTCTGACCTTGCTGGAAGGTCTCTTGCAATTTTATAAAGCTTCTGTATTTCTTCTCCATATATTGTTTCCTTGCCAATGCACACTTTCATTCCATTAAATTCTGGTGGGTTGTGGCTACCCGTAATCATTATTCCACCATCTACGGGAAGATTAAAAAGCGAAAAGTATAGAACAGGAGTAGGGCAAATACCAAGATCTATAACATCCACACCCTCAGAAAGAATTCCAGAAATCAAGGCACTTTCTAACTTTTCTGAATGCAAGCGAATATCTCTTCCTGCTGAAACAGTCAAAGGTTTTTCCGTAAACTTATCCTTGAGATAAATTGCGTAGGCTCTACCAATAGCATTAACTACTTCTTCTGTAAAATTCTTATCCACTTCTCCACGGATATCATACATTCTGAAAATGGTGCTGTCTATGTTCATTTATCGACTCTTCCGTACTTGTCTTCGAATCTTACAATATCATCCTCTTCAACGTATTCTCCATTCTGGACTTCGATAAGTTCAAGTGGCACCTTCCCTGGATTGACTAATCTATGAAGGGTAGATTTTGGGACAAAAGTGCTTTCTCCCTCGTGCACAAAGAATGTTTTATCTCCGATAGTAACCTGTGCAGTGCCTCGGATTACAACCCAATGCTCGGTCCTGTGGTAGTGCATCTGGAGGCTTAAAGATTCACCTGGTTTTACAACAACTCTTTTTATTCTGTATCTATCACCTGTTTCAAGAGTTTTATAACTACCCCACGGTCTAAAAATTTCTTGATGCTCGATTGCCTCTTTTCTATTCTTTTTCTTCAACTTCTCGATAATTTCCTTAACGATCTCTCCATTCCCACGATGCGTAACAAGTATAGCATCGTTAGTTTCAACAACTATTAAATCTTCTACATTTGTTACAGCAACTAATCTATCGTTAGCAAATACCAGAGAATTTTTTACATCAATTTCCTCTACATCTCCAACCAAGACATTACCATCTTGATCATGCTCCTTAATCTCATAAAATGAATCCCAGGAGCCAATATCGCTCCAGAATATATCCATTGGAACTACTGAAACTTTGTTGGATTTCTCCATTATCGCATAGTCTATTGATATTGTTGGCATATCTTGAAAATTATTTAGAGAGGTATCAAAACCTTTTTGGATGTTTTCAAAAATTCGTGGTTCATGTTCTTTTAATTCCTCAAGAAAAGTGGAAATTTTAAATGCAAACATACCCGAATTCCAGAAGTACGTACCCTTTTCAAGATACGCTTTTGCAGTTTCGAGGTTTGGCTTCTCTGTAAAACTTTCTACTTTGTTAAAATCACCAAGACTTTCCCCAACCTTTATGTATCCATAACCTGTTTCAGGACTTGTAGGTTTTATTCCGAATGTGACAAGGTAACCTTTATTTGCCGCATTTTTTGCAGCTTCCTTATACGCAATAAACTTCTCGAGAGGTTTAATGATATGGTCTGAAGTAAAAACAAATACAACCTCATCTTTATCTGCATTTAACTTATCAATCAAGTACTGCACCGAAAGTGCAATAGCAGGTGCGGTATTCTTGCCAACAGGTTCGGTAATAATATTTTGTGATAGAGATGGTGAAAATTTGTCGCAGATTTCTTTTGTGTAGAAATAATAATCTTTATTAGTTATTGTAACAATATCTTCGGGTTCAACAATTTTTAAAGCTCTTTGATAGGATGCTTCAATTAAAGGAGTATCATCTACAAGCTTAAGAAATTGTTTTGAATACTTTTCCCGTGACAATGGCCATAGCCTTGTGCCCTTTCCACCTGCAAGAATTATTACTTTCATTCCTACTTCACTCCTTTGGATACAATCAAAACACTCTTGTCCGCAGGATACCAGCCGACATAGGCACCTATGGATTCTGCAACAAAACGAATGGGAAGCATTGTTCTTGAGTTAACAATAATGGGTGTAACTTTGGAGTTCTGGGAATCAATTTGAACCTTCTTGCCATTGACATAAGCATAGTTTTTGTTAATCCAGAGTTCAATTTTAGTGTTTGAAATGTTTATTGTAACTTTCTTGTCCGTTCCATCCCAGGATATGGTGCCACCAAGAGATTCTATAACTGACCTTATGGGGAGCAGGGTTCTTCCCCAGTCAGGAATAATCACAGGAGTTGTACCCCTGCCTGGATCTACTTCACCTTTCACTCCATCAACATACATCCACTTATTATTTACGATGAGTTTAATGATTTTTGCTTTACCAATCTCAACGGTAAAATCAGGAAGAGAGTATTTGATAAGGAGAAGATATCTTACATAGGATTGTATGGTATTTGTTCCTTCTGCCATTTTTAAGGTACCAGTAAAATTTCCGCTTGAATCAACAGCAAAAGTAACACTATCCTTGGATTCCTTATCAGACATGTTCCCTTTAAGCGTTCCTTTAGGCCTCCTGCTCAATTTGCCGCTGTAGGTAAAAGTTAATTTTCCTGTATCAAAGCTAAAGTCAAGTGCAGGCAAAAAGGATTTGAGTAAACCGGGAATTTCAGGATAAGTAAGTATTACTTTTACACTCCTTCCATCGGGGTTTGCAATAATGAGGGTGGAATCTTCCTTTAGGTTTACTTCTTTTGATACTACTCCATTTACAGGCTGAACATATTCACCATTAATAAGAACAATATCTGTTGCATTTACCTTTATCTTAAGATCGGCTTTCTCTTTCGAAAATAGAACTTGTCCACTTACGTTAACTGAATAAGGAGCAGCATTTGCTACGCCTGGAAAAGAACTAAGCCCTGCAGTGATAGTTAAGAGAATTGCTAAGAATAAAATTCCAAACTTTTTCATGCCTTAACCTCCTTGTTTTTACTGTTCTGACTACCTTTCCAGTACTCAAGGAAAAATGCAAGGAGGATTGAGAAGAAGAGTGCTGCAACACCTGCAATTGCAACATTAAGTTTTTTGTTAGGCTTCACGGGCTTCTCTGGCATAATAGGTTCAAGGGCAAGTTTCAGGTTCTCTATGTTCATGGTGCCAAGAATCTTTGCCTCATTGTAGCCTTTTTCCAAAAGACCATATTTATCCTGCGCAAGTGTAAGGTTTCTCTTCAATGAAATATATTTGAGCTGTTCGTCTCTCAAGGTTGGGTCAAGAGAAATAAGTCCTCCTATATCGATATTGCCGAGTATTGAGTTATCCTTATATATAGAGAAAGCGATGTTATAATTTGCCTGCGCCTCATCCAATTCTCTTTTTTGTGCAATTAACTGCTCCTGGGGGTCTTAAATGTTGCAACTCTGTCAAGAAGGCCACCTGTATTAAGTGAAAGCATTGTGCCAAAGTCTCCGTAATGCGTAAATGCATTTGAATAATCATCTTTTGAAAGATCGAGGTTTCTTTGAAGTTTCTCAAGCAAAACCTGTTTATCTGCAAGTTCTTTCTGCAATGCATAAATTTCCTTGAGATTTTCATCGCTAATTTTCTGGGTCGTGCTTGCTTGTTGTGTAATCTCAGTAAGTGTTGCTTGCATTGTCGAGATTTGGCTGCTTAATTGTTCATAAAGAGGGTTTAACTGGGTCGATTCCATTTGAAGGTTTGCAAGCTCTTTGAAATTAGGATTATCAGCAATGAGTTGGGTTAAGAAAGGCGAGTCAGCAACGGATTGCGTGAGAGTTATAAATTGTGATTCCTTAGAAATCTGCCCTGTAAGGTCAGCAAGTTTTGCATGAGTAGTTTCAATCGATATTTGCAATTTAGAAAGCGTATCCTGGTATTGTGAAAGCTCTGAAAGGTTTACATCAATCTCTTTGGTTAAGACAGTAATGTTATCGGTTGAGGCAAGGAAAGCCTGATAGTCATTGGTTGCTTTTAACAAATTTTTAAGGGCAAGGCTGAGTTCATCAGTTGCAAGTTTACTTGCCTCGCCAAGATAAGAAGATTCTTTTTCTTGAAGTTCTTGTTTTGACCTGGTTAAAATATCTGAAGTAAATGTTGACAATGAATCTTTATATGCCTTTTCTTTTGTCTCAAGGTCCTTCTCGGCTCCTTGTATCTCCCCCTCAATAAAAGAAACAAGCGAAGAGATATCTACCTTATTTAAATCCTGGGCATATTGTGGAAATTTCTCAGAAATTGCCTTTGCAATTTTATAAGCTTGCTCGGGATCAGAAAGATCAACCTGGACAATAATTAGATTAGAATCCTTTGGATTTGTCACATTTATGCTTTGCGATAGAGCTACAGGAGTCAGTTCTTTCGAAAAACCGTTTTCACTTATGATTGTTTCAAGGAAAGAAGGCCTCTTTATAAGCTCAGAGTATGTTGCAATTGAAGGGTTTGTCATGAAGGTAACCGGGTTCACTGCCTGCTCGAATGAAGACGCCGGAGCAGACGTTCCAATGTTAGGATTTGCTACAAGGAAAGTCGTTGTGGCCTCATATACCTTTGGCAATACAAAATAGCTCAATAGGCCGCTTACTAAGACTGCAACAAGAGTAATACTGATGATAAGTTTTTTTCGCCTAACCAGCACATTAATGTAATCTCTCAACTCAACTTCCTGCTCGTCCATTTTTGTACCTCCCAAAAGCTAATGCATTTAACTTTTCAAATATAGTTTTACGCATTTTTATCTTTATGTCAAGAATTTTATGTTTTGTTAAGCAAAAAACATTTCGTTAAGGGAGACAAATAAAAAACTTAGAACATTTGCCACGGGATTGCAATCACATCCTTTGCTATTTTCATAATACTGTTTCCATTGTAAATGATAACTCCTGCAACCATATTTGGAACATATTCCTTAAGGTGGAGCAAATTCTTTGCATCTTTAAAATCCACATTATCAGCCAACTTTACTTCTATGCCAACCGCATTGTGTCCCAATTCGACCACAAA
>Ga0315282_10003871_pt1 | contig 26565 bp, 27 predicted proteins | sample YL17G07_20_MG_FD_203693 | JGI IMG/M metagenome (GOLD analysis project Ga0315282, IMG submission 203693) | Sediment microbial communities from Yellowstone Lake, YNP, Wyoming, USA - YL17G07_20 | ecosystem: Environmental > Aquatic > Freshwater > Lake > Sediment | place: USA: Wyoming | collected... | reverse complement strand
TGCCGCCCGCTTCAGTTCCCGCTCACTCATCCCCGTCCTCTTCAATTCGGCCTCCTTTGGAGGCCTTCAGTTTAGGGGACATTTCTATCCGGGCCAGATGGGGACATTATCATCGGGGTTCAACAGCAAAATTATTGTACTCTCAATAAATCGTAACCACTTTGTTGCGGGTCTGGACAAAAAATCCAGACATAGGCAATTTGTCGGTCGCTTGCGGGGGATTCATGCCACCACGCGGCGCGTGACGTATAGAACAGTCCGGTTCTGGGAATGCCCACGGTTCGGCGCACGCCCGATCCGCCCAGCGTCAGGTGTGCGCCCCGCACGCCAAGACTTACACTTGGGCCACTGCCCGACAGATTCAAGGAGACGCCCGGCGCCAAGCGCACCCGCCGAAACAAACGAACGTAACCCATGCTATCCTCCGTTCGTGGGCCTTCCCGTCTGATTTAGCTCCGCGGCCCCGAGCTTGCTCATTGGTGACCGCAACTGCCCAATAGACTTATTGAGAATCCCTGTTCATTATCGTAAAACTGCCGCTTCCGTAAGGGCCAGCTTCCCACGCACCGAACAGGCCGGGGCGTGCGATTCGCAGGTTACGACATTGTATGTTGCCCCAAGGCTGCACCTGCTTAATCAGCAGACTTTCGATGTCGGCAAGCAACTCCCTTGTAAGGCGAATCCCTATTTCCAGTTCAATCGCTCCGGAAATTGCAGCGTGTTTAAGAATATTGCATTCTCTTTCAAGATCGTTCCAGAAAGCCTCTTTGCCGGACCGGTTCCATCTCTGGCGAACAGTGGCACCGTCAACTTTGCCTATATATAGGATTTCATTTCTTGGGCCGACGTAAGCAATACTTATCTGAAAAGGCCTGACAGGATCACCTGCCCGCCGAAAGCCGGGAGGTCAGGCGGTCTTCGCGGTTGACTGTCGATGACGGAGCGACAGTTGCTCATGAAGTTTGCGGTTGTGTTGCCACTGTGCATCAGTCATGGGACGAAATGCTTGCCCGCAAGCTTCGCACTTTCTGGGTTTAGCTCCCACTGGAATTCTCTTCTTTTGAGGCATAGTCTCTCAGCTCCTCTGGAGCACCCCGCCTACTTGGGCGACTCTGTAAGGCTTGCCCGAAGTCTGACACAAGGGAACCCGCACGGCAAGCCGTGGCCGTACCATGTCTGAAGTTGCATTATGATTCTCTCCCGGGTTCGACAAATCCCCCGATTAAGGCGGTCGTACCTTCGTACTATTGTGTTTTAGTAGTCATATAGGCAGTATATAGCGTGCTAGGCAGTTACTACAGGTAACGCTCGGGATGGAGAGTCTACGATGAAGGAAGCAGAGAGGCGCATCTTTGTTGTCGAAAAGGCACCTAGTGTGCGCAACGCCCTGTGCGCACTCTTGGCGGGTGTCGGATGTGAAGGCGACGTAGCCCACAGCAGCCGCAAGATCCATGAGAGGTTCGGCGAGGCAAATCGAGACAAGCTAGTTCTTGATCTCCGATATGCGGGAACACCGCCCAGTCCAGCTTCTCCGGGGGTCAAGAACCTCGAAGCAAGTCTTGTGGATCGCATCTTAGTCGTAACCGGCGAGGTCACCGACCCCAAGGTATTCCGCCAGATCGAGGAGCTTGTTGTCTCGCATTTCTCCCTGAAAAACATGACCTCCAGTCTTCGTACTATCGTTCATGCGCTCCTCTGATCACAGATGAAAACCTTGACACGCCACGGTGCCAGCATTAGTGTGATGCCCCCCGAAAAGCAAGACACTATCAAGCCCAGCTCATTTTTCTGCCCGCGGCACAGAAGGCATGATCGCCGCCTCTCAGGCGATTGCAAGCCGGGTTGTGAACGGTCCGGCGCGAGTGATTTATGCGGGCGCGGACGTCCCGCAAACCGGCTTTCCTGCCCCGGGTCACCGTGCTACTTCCCCACTCCTCCTTGGGACTGCCAGGCGACTTATTTCATTTAAAATGGTTTAGACATTTTAACTAGGAATAGCCCACTAAGCAGGTATAGCCGATGGGATAGCTCAAAGGCCCTCCGGCAAGAGGCGCGGGCTAACGAGGGACTGCCCCCCACTTGACCCACGGTCAATGGCTGTTCCTCGGCGTCGTCTATGAGTTCTTCGAGGGGAGAAATTCTTGGCTTCTGCACCGCTTGGTATGGATTGACCCTTCCGCGTCCGTGTACGGGCAGCAATGCGGACGCCGGGCCATGCTAAGGGCCTTGACACCACGTCAGCGGTTGCGCATCTTAGGGTGGATTGTCTCCATGATCTCATGTGCCGAGCTGACTTGGTCGGGATAATTGACGAGTCGAACCTTAAAGTCAAAGCGTGGAGTAGGGCCGGCTGCGTCGCGTAGTCCTTCTTCAACCGTCCCTTTCATCAACTCAGCGGTATGCGTCGAAATCCTGGGCAGGAGGATCCCAAACACCCCGGACCCAAGAAGAAAGAGTGAATCCTCTCCGCGCATTCTGCGGAGAATCGCTCGCCCCGCGTCGGCGTATACCACTGCGGTTTCCGTCGCGTTATAGATTCCCGGCTGGACCTTCACGTCTACGACCAAAAAGGATAAGGGTTGCTCCGCACTTGAGGCGCGACGGAATTCCATGGCCAGCCGGTCCGTGAAGGTTTCATTTGCAGGCAAGGATGCCAGAAAGTCCTTGCTATCCTCATGTTGAATGAGTTGTATCGCTCTTTCCCTGGCCACAATCCGTCCCCGTAGCCTGTTGATCAACATATGGCGGTCCACCAAATAAGCGATTAGAAGAACGGAGAGGCTGCAGAAACTGAAGAAAACAACTTGAAATGTCCCCCCGCTTAAAGTCACGGGTTGGGCAAACACGGTAGGGTACATCATGAGGGCCAACCCCAGAGCTAGTATGCAGATGACTGCAAGTGCCAGCAGGCGCAAGTGAATTTCGCGCCGCTCCATGTCCACTGGATCGATATGGTCAAATACTCTCATCTCTGTCCTCCTTTGCGAAAATGTCCCAGGCGCGGTTGGAGGTGAACGGCGGGCCGGTTTATTCTACGCCACCTCCTATTGAATCAATACTCCTTTTTGATCCAAGGCAGCCTTCAGCATCCACATGGATTTCTTTTGAGTGCGGGCGCTCCGCCTGCCGAAGCCTGCGAGCACAGCTTCAATATCGGTATCGGCCAAGAGTTGGGCCAGGTCATCCACGAATCCCACGAAGGGCTCTTCGTCCAGGGCGGTGCCGGTGATGGTTTCGAAGAGTTGACGGAGGAAGGGATTAGTTTTCGGAATTTCCGACGCGGCCCCCAATCGCCTGAATGAGCCCTTTGGCCCGTGGTGATTGCAGCGAGCTGCAAACAGGCCGTAGGCGAGCGTCTGAGCGAACATATCCGCAAACTGCGGAATGGGCAAGTCGGGAATCAGGGCCTGAAGAGCCGGGCGTGGGTGTGCTCCGTGGCATTGCCCGCTTGCAGTTCTTTTTCGATTTGTCGGCGGTAAACGTCGATGGGATTAGATGGCATTTCTTATAGACTCGCGCAGATTGGGTCTATGGGCAGCATAGTTACCACAAGGGAAATCGGCGGGCAACACAAAAACGTTGAGCATTTTAACGAGTCGTTTTCGCGCGGGGCACATAGATGGTCTTGCGGCCCGGGTTCAATGACGGGCGACAATGATGATCACGATGACCAGGGCCGCGCCGATCAGCATCCAGGTCAAGGGGCTTGGATCTTTGATTTCGGTGACCTGTGCGTAAGGAATGGACCTTTCCGTGGACGTCTTACTGATCCTCACGGTGAAGGAATCGGCGCCAATGGCTCGGATGTGCCCGCTGACCTGTTCGCCGCCCACCAGCTTGACTTTCACGGACTTGCCGACTCCGAACTTCTTTACTTGGTTCTCTACCGTCGAAGGGTCCGGGGTTTGGGGGCCCTTCGCGAAGGCGGGAGCAGTCTCCGCTCCCAACAGCACAACAGCCAACAGCAAAGCCAACCCGGTCCGGAAAGTCCCCGTACTCCGGGAGAAATCCTTAAAGGCCCGCGAAATTTTTGGTGACATTGTCAATCTCCTCCTTTATTTTGCAGCCCTTGAGAAGTGTGGCGCCCACTGCCTTCTACCCACTGCCCTTCACAGCGGCACGGGAGTGGATTCGACAATCTCGCGCAGGATTGAATCCGACTGGTCCGATTTCTTCATGGTGGAAAGGTAGCGCGAACTCACGATGCAGCGGTGGGAGAAGACCGGGATCACCAAGCGCTTGAAATCGTCGGGGATGCAGTAGTTGCGGCCTTCCATGACGGCCATGGCTTGGGCGGCGCGGTAGAGCGACATCGAGCCACGCGGGCTGACGCCCAGGCTGAGGTATTCGTGCTGGCGAGTCTTCTCCACGATCGCCAGGGTGTAATTCATCAATTCTTCATCCACGGCCACGCGGCGGACGGCCTGCTGAATTTCCAGCACCTCGTCGGCGTTCATGACGGCCTCGATCCTCGCCAGCGGTTCGGAGTCGGCAAAATTCCGCAGAATCTCTTTTTCACTCTCCGCGCTGGGATAGCCGACGCGAATCCGCATCAGGAAGCGATCCATTTGCGACTCCGGCAGCGGGTAGGTGCCGTGATGCTCGATGGGATTCTGCGTTGCCACCACCATGAAAGGCCGCGGCAGAGGATACGTGCGGTTGTCCACCGTCACCTGGTTTTCATTCATGGCTTCCAGCAGCGCGCTTTGCGTCTTGGGCGTGGTGCGGTTGATTTCATCGGCCAGGACGATGTTGGCAAAAATGGGGCCGGGGCGAAATTCGAAGCGCTGGGTGGATTGGCTGAACACGCTGATGCCCACCACGTCGGAAGGCAGCATGTCGGAGGTGAACTGCAAGCGTTGGAAAGTGCAATTAAAGGAGCGCGCCAGCGAATGGGCGAGCGTCGTCTTGCCCACACCGGGGACGTCCTCGATCAGCAAATGGCCGCGCGCGAACAGACCCACCAGGGTGAGCTGGATGACTTCATCTTTGCCGCGGATGACGCTTTGCACGGACTGTTGTACGCGCTTGAGAAGATCCGGACCAACGGCGAGGTGATTGTTCACTGCGGCTTTTTCCATGCGGTTGAGTCTCGCAAGGCCCCGCGTCTAGACCATGGGCCAAAAATCTGTTATGTTCATGGGTTGTCGCGGGCGATTAACTCAGCGGTAGAGTGCTACCTTCACACGGTAGAAGTCACAGGTTCGAGTCCTGTATCGCCCACCATTACTGCCCATTGGAACTAAACCATTCTACCAAAGTTTGTTGTATGGCTGGCAGCTTTCATCGATCTTGAGGGTGATTCGTCGGCGGGACGGGCGCGATCACTTCAGGCTGCGGTAAGCGGGGGGACGGAATGTTCGGTAGGGATCAAGCCGGGGAGCGGCCTAGGGACTCGGCACCCCGGCGGGCTCGTCTTCTTCCTCCTCGGTAAGCTCGCGGCTCCAATGAAGAGCGTGCAGGTACAGTTCGGCGAGCGTCTCCTCCCTCAGCGTCAGCTTTCTAGCCAGTTGGGAGAACTCCCCCCATTTGCCCTGTTCGTAGCTGATGATGGTCTGGAGGACGTCGCGCAGCGGGTTCTGCTCCCCCACCAGCGCGGCGCTCACGTCGGGTGCAATGGGCAGCTCCGCCAGCACCAGGCGCATGGGACGCCCTAAAAGAACATCGATGGTGGAAAGCAGCCCCAAGAAGAAGTAATCGGACTGGCGTTTCGGCGCGCCCATCAGCGGCGCAAGGGATTCGCAGAAAGCCGCGCGGATCAGGGCCATGGTCACCAGGATGGGGGGTGCGCCCTCGCCCAAGGCGGATACGGAAACCAGCCCGATCCACTTGCGAACTTCATTCTGTCCCAGCAGCAGGGCGTGCCGGATGGACTTGATCTGCGAGCGAAACGCGAATCGGGCGGAGTTCAAGAAACGCAGCAGCTTGTAGGATAGGGCCAGATCATGCTTGATGAGGTCGGCAACTTCCTCCACATTGATTTCCGGCTGGTTGACGGCCCGCAGAATGAGCAAGTAAACCAACTTGGCGGGGGTAATCTCGGAATTCGACTTAGGCTGCGGCCGGCAGAAGAATTGGCCCTGGAAATAGGAAAATCCCTGCTGCACGGCGGCCTGAAACTGCGTGCGCTTGTCCACCTTTTCTGCCACAAAAACTCCGCCCCTCGGCCGATACTTCCGCAGCAGGAGCCATTGCTCTCGATCCGTAGAGGCGGTTACATCCAGCTTAAAGATGTCGGCCATGTCCGCCAGCCGCTCCTGCCACGCGCCCTGGCAACGCTCCAAGGCGATCAGAAATCCGGCATTTTTCAACCTCCGGCAGGCGGCCGCAACCTCCTCATCGGGTTCCCTGGATGCAAGTATCTCTAGTACTACTTGGTCGCGCGGCAACCCCGCGGCGTGCCCCTCGATCAAAGCTTGGCGCGTACATTTGATGAAGGCGCGTGCGCCTTCGCGGATCTCGTCGATCCACGCAAAAGCTGGAGTGCCGGGGGAGGCGTCTTGCCCCGCTTGGCCGCCGTTTATCGGTGGCCAGACTTCTTCCTCCCCGGGACGGAAGAGGATCTCGTAACCATAGACCTTTTCATAGCGGTCCAGGATAGGCTGCCGGACCATAAACCTGTGCGTAGCCAAATGCCTCTCCTGCCCGCAGTGGCTCCTGGCGCTGACCTTGCCACTGCGGCGCCGGCCTAACCTCCAGGTACAGGGAGGTCATCTTTTTAATCGGCAGCGCCGCGGACAATCTTGAGCCAGAATCGCATGGGGCGGCAGTTTCCCGTGTCAGCCTCGCGCTTGGACGAACGTTCTTAATGTTAGGTATGATCATCCTGGACAATCTTCCCCGCAGGTGGCGGGAGAAGTCCGAGTCCGGTGGCTCGCGCCCTTAAAACGGACATTTTTGCCCAAAAGGCCACCGCACCGGGAGCGGGTCCCAGCCCTCGCAACAGGTATGTTAGTATCAAGGCTCTCACAATTCTGGTTTTGACTTATCTTAATTCGCAGAGAGGAAAGTGTGCTCCGCATCGGAATAGTCGGTTTACCACAGACCGGCAAAACAACCCTGTTTCAGATTCTGACTCACGCGCATGGGGGCGGTATCGGCGCCGGGAGGCAGGAGGCCCATGTGGGCGTCGTGCGCGTTCCTGACGAGCGGCTGAACCGGCTGACCGAACTCTATAAGCCGCAGAAGACCGTTTACGCCACCATCGAGTACATGGACATGCCGGGCAGTGTCATTGAGCTGGCGCGCACGGGCGTGCAATCGCAAGCCCTTCGCGAGCTGGATGCTCTGGTGCATGTCGCGCGGGCATTCGAAGATGAGGCAATTCCCCTGGTGGGGGGGGCCATCGACCCCAAACGCGATATCGAGAATGTGGAGCTCGAACTGATTCTCTCCGACCTCGCCGTGGTGGAAAAAAGGCTGGAGCGGCTGGAAAAGGACATTAAGAAGCAAAAGAGCCCCGTACTGGAGAAGGAATTCCAGGTGTTGAAACTTTGCAAGGCCGCATTGGAGAAGCAGACGCCGCTCCGCGAGGTAGAACTGGGAGCGGAGGAATCGAAGCTGATTCGCGGTTTCACTTTTCTTTCCCTCAAGTCTATGCTTTACGTTTTGAACTTGGGCGAAAGCGACGCGGCGCGGGCCAATCTGGCCGAGCAATTCGCCGCTGAGGCGGGCCTGAAGCAGCGGTTGCACACTGCCGTCAGTGCGATCTGTGGCAAGGTGGAAGCCGAACTCGCCGAGTTGAGCGAATCGGACGCTGCCGAATTTCTGGCCAGCTACGGATTGAAAGAATCGGCTACCTCGCGCCTGATTCATGCCAGCTATCGGCTCCTGGGCCTGATTTCCTTCTTTACGGTGGACGGAAAGGAGTGCCATGCGTGGACGATCCCTGCCGGCACCACGGCGTGGGACGCCGCGGGCGAGATCCACTCCGACATGCAACGCGGCTTCATCCGCGCCGAGGTGGTGAAGGTTGATGATTTGATGGCGACGGGGAGCTTTGCCGAAGCCCGCAATCGCGCCCTCCTGCGCTTGGAAGGGAAAGAGTACGTCGTGCAGGACGGAGAGATCGTACACTTCCGGCATGCGGGTTAATAAGCTTTCAGCTCTCAGCTATCAGCTTTCAGCTCGTGCCGGGGCTGACCGCAGAGTGTTTATGAAAACCAGCGATCCGCGGTCAGCGTTCCGGCTCCAGCGCGCACCTTGGCTGAAAGCTGATAGCTGAGAGCTGAAAGCTGATAGCTGACTGCTGAGTGCTGAGTGCTTTCAATGTCCTACCTTTGGATCAGCCTGGCGCTGGGTATCGTGGCGGGACTCGCCAACTTGTTTGGCGGCGCCATTGTTTCCGCGCGTCCGTGGAGCCGCACGTTTCTGGCGCTATTCATTGCGCTGGGCTCAGGCTTTATGCTGGCGACGGCGCTCACGGAGATGATACCGGAAAGCCTGCGCCTGGCGCCCCGCTCCGGGCCTGCCCTGATTTTGCTGGGATACTTCATTGTTCATTACTTTGAACATACCTGGCCCGCGCATTTTCACTTTGGTGAAGAGACGCACACCGATGAGTTTGTGAACCCCGCGGTGGCGTATACCGCGCTGGGCGGTTTGACGATCCACACCTTTTTCGATGGAGTTTCGATTACCTCGGGATTCCTGATTTCGCCCTGGCTGGGCACCGTCATCTTCGGCGCTACCATTCTCCATAATGTTCCGGAAGGCTTCACCATGGCCTCCATCATGGCCGCCGCCGGCCGGAGCCGCAAGGCGGGCATGGCGGCGGTGGGCGTTCTGGGGGTTTCGCGCATCCTGGGAGTGTTGGGGATGGCGCTGGCGCACCGCTGGGTGAACTACGGCCTGGCGCTGTCGGCAGGGGTCACGCTGTACGTGGCGGCCTCGGACTTGATCCCCGAGGTCAACAAAATGAAGAGTCCGAAATATGCCCTGACCGTGGCGCTGGGAGTGGCGCTCGTGTTGGTGATGCGGTACTTATTCTTCGCACTCTGAAGCCATGTATTCTGCAATCCTCCTCGATCACTTTCACCACCCCCGCAACGTGGGTGAAATCGCGGAGGCGTCGGTGGCCGTGGAAGCCTCGAATCCTGTCTGTGGCGATCTGATGAAGCTGTGGGCGATTGTCCGCGAGGGCAGAATTCAGGTGGTGAAGTTCAAAGCCGCGGGCTGTGTGCCCTCCGTCGCCTGCGGTTCGTGGTTAACGGAAGCGATCCTGAACAAATCGCTCGAGGAAGTCTCCGCTTTTACTCCCGACGAGGTTACTTCCGGAATTGGCGGTCTGCCGCCAGCCTCACGTCATGCGGCCGTCCTTGCCGTGGACGCCCTGAAGCGCCTGCTGGAGCAAATTCGCAAACTGGCCTGAAACTTCCATCCCACCGCAGCAAGGTTTGCGCCCCGTCTGCCCAGGGCTTCTCATCACGGGCCTGGAAGGGCGGGGCGCACCCGGATATCTCCCCATGCTTGGACACTGTTAGGGGCGGCCGGAAAGGCGGGGCATTAGAGGCTGCGGAAAAACGCTTCAATGCTGTCATTCTGAGCATTGATAACCCTTCGGCTGCCCCTGATGGGCAGAAACTCGGGCCGAAAAGCAAGCATGAGGATAGTATGAACGGGCCGTTGTGCCATCCTACGACAAAGTTCTTCACGCCCTGCAAGGGCACAAGATAATAGCCGGGGGCAACGCCCCCGGAAAGCGTGACCTTCGACTCCCGACCCTGAAGGGGTCGCATCCCTCTGGGCGGGGGGACCCATAATCGGCATGAGGCTACCCGAATGCGACCCCTTTAGGGTCGCACTTCCTTGGGGGCGCGCATTCCGGGGGCGTTGCCCCCGGCTACTGTATGGATCCCCTGCGGGGATCAAGAAGGGACAACGCCGAGACCGTCCTGGGGGTGCAAAGAGCAGGTAAAATGCCCTCCCGTTCGGTTTAACCAAATTGCTGAATTTAAATGAGTAGTTCATCGAGTTTGTGCAGAGCGGATCGAAGGACCCCGGCATTTCGCGGGAGTCGGTAAACAGAGTAAACTACGGGGTTCTTCGCCCAAAATACGGGCTCAGAATGACAGCGCCTACGAGTTTTCTGCAACCTGTTTAGCCCCGCCGTTCCGGCGCCCCCGGCATGGTGAGAAATGCGCGCTAGCACATGACACCTAGCCCGCCTGCCCCTTCAATTCTACCGAGCAGTAAGGGCAGAACACAGCACCCACCTCAATGCCGCGGTGGCACTGCGGGCAGGCGGGATGAAGAAGGAACTTACACTTGGGGCAGTAGTTGAACGCGGCATTCACCGTAGTGCCGCATTGTGGGCACGCACCCATCACAGGTTGCCGGACCACAAAGTAGATGATGAACCCGATAGCGTTGGGGATGAAGAGCACCAGAAATGTCCAGAGCTTGGAGTTCATGCCCCGGCGCTTCGCATCGCCATTGACGTAACCAACGAGCAGCATGAAGAGGCCCAGAACGGACCCCGCAACGAAGGCTATCGGTACTTGCACAGGCAAGGGCGGGGGGTGCGAATCGTGACGAAACAAGACCAGGAGGAGTGCCTGCATCCCCACGAAAAGCAGCGCAGCCACCACGACCATCACCACGGGGATCAGCCTGATTTCTTTACGGATGTCGAATTTCTCTTCGGATGTGCGATTCATTTCATTTCTCTTCTGGCCGCTCGCGGCGGCCGGTAAGCTAAGAATTCTTTTTCCCTCTCCCCCAAGGGGGCGAGGGAAGTAAAATCAAAATGCCTCACCCTCTGTCGCTGCACTCAGCAACCCAGACCAACTCAACGTTGCCAAGCCTTAGGGTCATTTCCTGCGCCGGAAGCGTGCGAGTGCCTCCACGCGATGAGCGCGCCAACCACGCTGGCCGGGGCCACCCAACACATTGCGAACGCCCCGATCCAGATCGCTTGCGAAATGTCGAATCGGCGTCCTAACCAAGCCAAGGCTTGCCAAAGCAGGGGCGCCGTCAGCGCGCCCAGGAGCCAGGAAAGCCCGCACGATATCCACAAGGCCCGCAGGCGCGCTTGGTTTTCCCGCAACTCGCGAGATCGCCAGCGGACGCGGGCCTGCGTCGTGCTGACGAGCGCGGGGTCAACAATTACGTTGTTTGACCGCAACACCTGGAGGGCGCGCTCGTTGGCACGCACCCTGGCCTGGCACGCTGGGCATTCCGCCAGGTGTGCGTCCAGCCACCCGCGTTCGGAGGCAGAAATTCCTTCTACGTGCCAGGCGTCGATGAGGCGGCAGGCGCGCTCGTGGACTTCGGGATTCATACCTCTTCCTCCTCCAGAAGATTGCGGAATGCCTCGAGACCGCGATAGAGCCGCGATTTCACCGTCGAGAGCGGGGCTCCCACCACTTCCGCAATCTCGCTTAAATCCATGTCCTCCTGAAAGCGCAGCACCAACACCTCGCGAGCGTCGGGCGGAAGACGCCGGAGCACGCTCGTCACGCGTTCTGCCTGCGCACCCGCGGCCACGGTTTCAAACGGCGTCGCGGATTCGCGGTCCGGCCACTCCCGTGCCGCGCCCTCATCGCCGGGGTGCAGCAGCGCGTCCAGGCTCTCGGGCTGGCGCCGCCGCAACAGGTCGATGGCGAGGTTCCGCGCAATGGAGAACAGCCAGGCTTCGAACCGCCACCGCGGATTGTACTGGTGGCTTTTCTCCAGTACCCGTATCCAGGTCTCCTGGAAGAGATCCTCGGCCGCCTCGCGGTTGCCCGTAAGCGTCCAGAGGTAACGGGGCAGCCGATATTGGTAGCGGCCAATCAACTCGTCCAACAGGTCAGGATCGCGACGCCGCAGCCCCCGCGCGATTTCTCGGGTTTCCTCTTCCATCGAATTCACAAAAAGGCAAAGGCTGTTTCCCATTCTAATCGCAATACGAATCAGCCTTGAAAAAAGACGCATGACGTAGCGCGGACCCCCGCTTTTGGGGTCCGCGGTTCTTCCGCCGCAAAGACCGAAAATCTCAAAGACCGACGCCCGCCCTCGGGTTTGGGAGCGCGAATGTCAGGAAGAACCGCAGACCTCAAAGGCGGAGGTCTGCGCTACGCTTGCTACTGCCTATTGGTTTCTACCAATCGTTCGTAAGACGCTGGGTCGTCTACATCGAGGAGAATGCCGGGGTCCGCAACTTCTACAAATTGTGTCGCGTCGCGATATTTACGGATCACCGTGTTGGCGGGTTCTTCAGGTGGGAGCGCCAGCAACTCCGGAAACAATGTCTGGCTGATGACGATGGGGTGGCCACGTTGGCTCTCATGGGTAGGGATGAGGACAGGCGGGTGAGTCGATTCAAAGCGTTTTGTCAGTTTCCCGATGATCTCGGTGGAGATGGCCGGATGGTCGACTAGGCAGAGAATAACGGCTTCCGGCAGGTCCGCTGCCGCCGCCGCGAGCCCCAGTTGCAGTGAAGACGTTTGTCCCCGCTGGTAATCGTGGTTGACCACCACGCGCACGGCCGCGAGGTTCACCGCACGCTGGATTGATTCGGCGTGATGGCCCAACACCACCGTGACCTTCTCGATTCCAGCCGCGCCAAGATTATTAATGATGGTTTCCAGGAAGCTCCGACCGTGGTAGGTCAGCAGGGCCTTGTCGCGCCCCATGCGTCGGGATTCTCCGGCGGCGAGTATCAGGCCGGCCATCATGTGGTCTGCTGAGCTTTCGGTTTGTACGCCAGGGAGGGAACGCTGGGCGTGGTGTTGCGCCGCACCGCGATCATCTCCGCGACGACGGCGACCGCGATCTCCTCCGGCGTGAGCGCGCCGATATCAAGTCCGATGGGCGAATGCACGCGCTCGAGGCGCTCCGCCGGCACGCCTTCGCGCTCCAATACCTTACAAATCTCGATGAACTTTCGCTTGCTTCCGATCATACCGATGTAGCGTGCCGGAGTGGTTACGGCCCAGCGCAGGCAATCGAGGTCGCCTTTGTGGCCGCGCGTCACCAGCACCAGGTAGGAGTGGCGGTTAACGTCGATCTTCGGGAATAAGTCTTCCCACGGCCCTGCGTAAGTCGCGGAGGCTTCGGGAAAGCGCTCTCTATTCGCAAAGGCCTCGCGGTCGTCTGCCACCACCACATCAAAACCCGCAATTTTCGCAACTTTTGCCACGTGCAGGCCCACGTGGCCGCCGCCGAAAATGAACGCCGTGGGCGTGGCCAGAATGGGCTCAACAAAAATGTCGAGCGAGCCGCCGCAGATCAAGCCGTTGTCGTACTCGGGGCTGGCATTCAGATTGAAGTGCAGGCGCCGAGGCTTCTCCTCGCGCATCACTTCCTGCGCCACCGACCACACTTCCGCTTCCACGCAGCCGCCGCCCACCGTGCCGGCAATCGAACCATCATCGCGAATCAAAATCTTGGAGCTTTCGTGGCTGGGAATCGAACCCTGCACCTCGACAATGGTGGCCAGCGCGCCCTTGCGTCCCGCCTTTCGCAGCCGAACAATTTCTTCAAAGATGTCCATGCGCGAATCCTAGATTATGCGTCGCGTGCCGCAATGTCAACGCACGGCCAAATAGGACAGTGGCCCATAAGCGCTAAGGTAAGCGCGCCTCGCTTGTGCTGAGCCACGGCAGTGGCGATATCATGTGGCCCACGGCGAAAGCCGTGGGATCGGGCCCCCCACCCCAACTCGTAAGCCACGGTAGTGGCGACATCAGAATCCCTCTCGGTCCGTGGTGATGATGCCGCCCCTGCCGGGGCTTGAGAAGAACTCCCACTACTCTTTTTCCCCACGGCTGTCGCCGTGGGCCACAATATGTCGCCCGCCTCGGCGGGCTTTCGGGCACCCCGCGCTGTTAGGTTAGCGCCTATGGGGCGGAGGCCGGGAGCCGGACCGGAAGTTGCTACCGGCCTTGATGGGTAAAGGGTAGAATCCAATTTTGGAAGGCCGGGGCTTTACAGGCTGCGGGACAACCCTTCACGGCTGTCAATCTGAGCATCGATAGCCGGAGGGCGGCTTTCCGTGATGTCAGAAACGGGTGCCACGGGTATGACCAAGGGCTAAGTCCTTCGTGCCCTGCAAGGGCACCAGAAAGTAGCCGGGGGCAACGCCCCCGGAAAACGTGACGTTCGACTCCCGACCCTGAAGGGGTCGCACTACCCCGGGCCGGCGGACGCAAGACGGGCGTGACTCCACCCGGATTCGACCCTTGCAGGGTCGGACTTGGTTGGGGGCGCGTTTTCCGGGGGCGGTGCCCCCGGCTACTTCATAGATCCCCTGCGGGGATCGGGGACAAACGGAGGGCGGGAATCGCGATTTCGGTGGGGGTGAAGTCCCGCCCTTCCGGCAGCCCCCCAAAAGCGCACAGGCATCGGGAGAAATGCGAACGCGAACTTGGCCGAAAAGAAGGAAACCGGTCAGGAGGGAGGGAACGCTCGATGAAGGCAATTCGATTTCACCAACACGGCGGTCCGGAGGTCCTTCAGTATGAGGATGCGCCGGAGCCGAAGATTGGGGCCAACGAAGTCCTGGTCAAGGTGAAGGTCTGCGCGCTGAATCATCTGGACATCTGGGTGCGCGGCGGCGTGCCGGGCTGGCGCATACCGATGCCGCACATTGTGGGCAGCGATATTTCCGGTAAAATTGCCGAAGTGGGAGCGCTGGTCACGCGCGTAAAACCTGGTGACCGCGTGCTGCTGTGCCCGGGGGTCAGTTGCGGCCAGTGTGAGATGTGCTTCAAGGGGCTGGACAGCGCCTGCCGCCAATTCACGGTCTTTGGCGTGTTCATCGACGGCGGTTACGCGGAGTACGTGAAGTCGCCGGAGATGAACGTGCTTCCCATTCCCGGTGACCTCAGCTTCGACGAAGCCGCCGCTGTGCCGCTGGTTTTTCTCACCGCCTGGCACATGCTTTTCACGCGCGCGGGGTTGAAGCCTGGCGAGGAGGTGCTGGTGATCGGCGCGGGTTCGGGCGTGGGCAGCGCGGCGATTCAAATCGCGAAGCTCGTGAACGCGCGGGTCATCGCCACGGCGGGCGCGGATTGGAAGCTGGAGAAAGCGCGCGCTCTGGGCGCCGATGAAGTGATCAACCACACCCGGCAGTCGATTGGCGAAGAAGTGAAGCGCCTCACCCACAAGCGCGGCGTTGACGTGGTCGTCGATCACGTGGGAGCGGCGGTTTGGGAAGCTTGCTTTGATTCGCTCGCAACTTACGGCCGGCTCGTGACCTGCGGCATGACTACCGGCGCGGACCTCAAGCTGAACGGCCAGGGCCTCTTCGGCCGCCAGCGTACGATTCTCGGTTCGTTCATGGGAGGCAAGGCGGAACTCGTCGACGCCCTCAAATTTATCGCCCAGCGCAAATTGCATGCGGTGATCGATTCCGAATTCCCATTACAGGAAGCGGCAGCCGCGCAAAAGAAGATGGAGAGCCGCGAATTCTTCGGTAAGATCCTGTTGCGTCCTTAAGAGGGCAAGAAAAGGGATTGCCAAACGTAGGGGTAGTGGGTCAATTTGATGTAGAGGCGGCTTTACGCCGCCATTTGGCGAGGTAAACTCGCCGCTACAACATCAAATTGACCCGCTACCAACGTAGGCGTTGAAGAGAGAACTGTCGCGTGGCATAATAGAGTTCGGAATGGGCGTTCCGAGTGTAACTGAACAATCCGGCTTTGAAGGTCTCATCTTCACCAAGCTTGACCAGGCGGTGAACTGGGCGCGCAAGTCTTCGATTTGGCCCTTCAGTTTCGGCCTGGCGTGCTGCGCCATTGAGATGATGTCGACGGGCGCCTCGCGCTTTGACCTGGCGCGATTTGGCGCGGAGGTTTTCCGGGGTTCGCCGCGCCAGGCGGATTTGATGATCATCGCCGGCCGCGTTGCCCAGAAGATGGTCCCGGTGATTCAGAAGCTCTATGCGCAGATGCCGGAGCCCAAGTGGGTCATTTCCATGGGTGCCTGCGCGACGTCCGGCGGCGTCTTCAATAACTACGCCATTGTGCAAGGCATCAACCAGTTTATTCCCGTCGATGTTTACGTGCCGGGGTGCCCGCCTCGGCCCGAGCAGCTCATCTACGCCATTACCATGCTCCAAAAGAAAATCGAAAACCAGCGCGGTTCTTTCAAAGAAGCGGTTTTCCACAGCAAGTGATTTCGAAATCGTTTTTTTACAATCCCCAATGTTGTTCAGTTAGCGCACCCGCCTCAAGCGCAGAGTTTTGATCTCCCACGGCTTCATGTGAAACTGAATGTTTGTTCCTTCCCCCACCGGTCCCACGCTGACATCCTCCAGCAAGGTGGTTTCTGTGGCGCGGACCTTGCTCGGGAGTTCAAGGGTCACGTCGCCCTCGCGGCCTTCACATTCCACGAAGCGCGCGATGGCATCCGTATCATAGAAACCCTCCATCTGCTTCAGCGCATACAGAACCACGTGGTCGCTATCGGTTTTGATAAAGGAGTAAGCGTCGGGCAAGCCGCCCTTCTTTCCGGCCCGCTCTTCTTGCGGGCTGGCGTGCGCGGGTTCCTGCATGGCCAGCAGGGGCGAATTGAACGCCAGGGCCTGGAACTGCACTTTGCCCTCACGCCAACCTCCCTGGTGGGGATAAATGGAGTAGCCGAAGGCGTGTTCGCCCTCATCGGCACGCGGGTCAGGGGCCCACGGTCCGCGAATCACCGAGAGGTGGATGGCGTTGTCCTTGGCATCATAACCATTGCGGCCGTTATTGAGGATGGCCACACCGTAGTCGGAGCTCGAGATATCAACCCATTTTCCCATGCCCGCTTCCTCGCCGGTCTGGTCGCGCGCGATGGCGCCGTAGGGGATTTCCGCCGACACTTTGCCGGACTCGACGCTCAGGGGGAAGCCCGCCTTGAGCATCGTGGTGCGCTCGTACCAGCCCAGCGTCATAGCGACATCCACGCGCGGTACGCCCGCGATCAGGCTGATGTCCTGGGTGAAATCGGAGTCCCGGAAGCGGTGGACCACGCGAATCGTGGCGCGCGCCGGGCCCTGCTCAGTGATTTCAACACGGGCCACTTTATCGATATCCCATTTCTTGCCGGTGAAGCCGACATCCCAGGCCGGCCCCGCATATTCTTTGGAGGTCTTGCGGGCCTGCGCCTCCGTGTCTTCCCATGCGGTCAGGGAATTCCCTTCTCCATGAAACGCTTCGCGCTTATTCACTTTGTCATAGAGCCGCGCGATGTTACCGGTTTCAGGATTAATCTCGACGCGGAAGAACTCGTTTTCCAGATAGGGCCGGGGTTTCGATCCCACCCGCAGGGATGAAGCCGCCGCTTTGGAGTTGCCGGTGTCAGCGACGAGCCGATAGAGCTTCAAACCCATTTGCGGAACTTTCCGCGCGACGAAGGCTACGGTGGCCGTCTCGCGAAGGCCTGCCTTAGCTGGTGCCTTCAGAATCTGCACCGGCAACGTCTCGTCACCATGCACCGCCACCATTCGCGCCGGCAAGCTCAAAGCGGAAACCTCCGCCGTGACCAAATCCGTGCGATCCCACGATTGCGGGTTGTAAACCACCAACGGCACACCCTCGCCGCGGGTATCGAGTTGGAGACCAAGATCTTCGAGCGAGAAATCGAGGGCGCGGTTGCCGCGCTCAAAAATTTCCTGGTACTGGCGCGCCGCGTCGGCATAGATGGGTCCGATGCCCGAACCCGCCGCCAGATCGTGGGCTTGGTTAAGCAACGCCAGCTTCCAAGCTTCGCTGATGTCGCGGTTGGGATAGTAGTCGCGATAACGGAAGAACGCCGCCAGCTCCGACATCTTCTCGGCATTGAGGAGAAGCTGCTCCGACTGCCGGTTGTGACGCTTCATGTCAACCTGGGTGGTGTAGCAGCCGGGGAAAACGGGATTCAACTCTTTTTCGTAAACCGGAAAGTCCTTTTTTTCGGTCAGCAATAAATCGATGTAGTCCGCCACGTTGGTGGGCTTCACGCGCACATCCTCCGGCGAGGCGTTCAATTTGGCGATGCCGGCAATGTCATTCGCATTGGGGCCGCCGCCGTGATCGCCCGTGCCGTAAAGCACCATGATGTTTTTCACTCCGGCGCGATCGGCGTTCTGCATTCCCAGAACGGTGGTGCGCTGGTGATCCATCGGCTGCGTATATTCGCCGGGGGTCGTATAACCCAGCACGCGGCTTCCGTCCAAGCCCTGCCACCAGATGATCGGCGGGCGGGTCGGGTCATGAGGACGGTTGAACACGTAAAGCTCAATGCCCGCTTTGTGCGCAATTTGCGGCATCGAGATGGGATGGCCGAAGACGTCCGGCTGCCACGCGAAGCGCACGTAGTGGCCGAATTTTTCTCTGCTGTATTTCTGGCCATAAAGGAACTGCCGCACCAGCGATTCGCCGTCGATGACATTCTCATCCATCTGCACCCAACCCGAGGTGACGGGGATGAAATTGCCGGTCCGCGCCTTTTCCACCAGCGCCTTGAAAATGTCCGGGTAGAAGTGCTCCATCGAGTCGAGAACCACGGCCTGGTCTTGCGAAAAAGTGTAGTCCGGAAATTGGTCCATCAGCCGGAGCTGGTTGCTGAAGGTGTTGTACATGATGTCGTGAATGGACTCTTCCCAGCGCCACAGCCACGCCATGTCCATGTGGGCGTAACCCACCACGTGGGCGGTGTAGTCTTTGGGCTGAGAGGCTGATTGCGCCGGCGCTTGCGCCCGGGTTATGGAAACTAAACACGACGCCGCAAAAATGATGACGATGAGCTTGCGCACAGGTCTTCCTCCTGGCAGAGATTCTTGCTCCCGGGATGCCTTTTGGGCAGCCCGCTCATGGCCGGGTTAGGTTTTCGGCCTCCCCCGCGTAGCTCAATATATACGCTCCCCTGACCGGTAGCAATTCCTCAGAGCAAGAATTTAGGCCGGATTTCTCACCAATGAGGGCAAGGCGTGCATTACGGGTTGCGCAAGAACTCGGGGGTTCTAGGGTCGAACCGGGAACAGCCCTTCCGTGGGGAGAAGGGATGCGGAATCCGCATCCAGATAAATGGCCGCCGCAGGATGCGTGCGCACCAACGAACTGGGGCACGCTTCCGTGATGGGGCCCGTGAGGGCATTCTTAACAGCCTCGGCCTTACGTTGCTCGGGAACCGTGCAGATCAAGTGCTCGGCTCTGAGCAGTTCGGGACAGGTAAGGGTTAGAGCTTCCTTGGGCATGGCATCGATGGTGGGAAAGTGCCCTTCGCCCACTTGTTGCCGCCGGCAACGTTCATCCATCGTCACGCGTTTGACTGCCCAGGGGTCATGGAAATCCGCCACCCCGGGGTCGTTGAATGCGATGTGTCCATTTTCCCCGAAGCCGATAAAGCAGATGTCGATTGGGGCGGAATGGAGCAGCGCGGCGTAACGCTCGCACTCCTGGGACGAATCCGGTGTGTTCCCATACAAAAAGTGAACCTTTCCCGGATGCACAATGTCCACCAGGCGGGTCTTGAGCCAACAGTGGAAGCTGGCGGGATGCTCCTCGGGCATCCCCACGTACTCGTCCATGTGGAAAACTTCCATCCGGCTCCAGTCCAGGCCGGGCGCTTGGACCAGCGCGCGGACCATGTCTTCCTGGGAATTGCCTGTTCCGACGATGATGCGCGCCGATCCACGTTTCGCGAGGGTGCTCCGCAATATGGACGCCGCCTCAAGGGCGGCAGCCTCACTGGTGTCCCGCTTGGACGGATAAACGTAAACACGAGCCTTATCTACTTGGAAGCTGCGCAGTAAAGATTTCTGCATAATGCTACATCCTTTCTATCAGTTGAATTGGCGCTAGGCCGGCGCAACCTCCGCGGTCCGTGCCCTGGGAAAATCCCGATCCGGGAGGAGCCAGAAGACGAGCGCCATCGTCAACGGATGCATTACCCCGGCCAGAAGAAAAATGGGCAGATAGGAAAAACGCGTCACTACGTAACCGGTGCAGAGTGTCGCAACGATCCCGCTGATGGCTCCGGCCGTGCGCCAGGAGGAAACGGACGGAGTTTTCCGCCGCTTCGAGAAACTCCGGCCGTGGTTCGATGCGGTTGTAAAGTGCGGAGAAGGTCCAGACCGATCGAGCCTGCGACCAGATGAATTTATCGCCGCTCAGCACCTGGCCGTCGTCGCTCATGCAGGAGAGCACGCCTCCGTGCTCGCGATCGATGCCCCGCTCGAGCCAGAACGGCACAACCCCGTCAAGCAAAAGGCTTTGATACTGGGTGTAAAGCTTTTTCTTTTCTTCGGTTGGTAATCCCATGGGATCAGGGCCACCTTTCCCCATCGCAGGGGCAACCCTTGTGGTTGCCCGAGGGCGGCCACGAGGGCCGCCCCTACGTAACATAGTCACCTTCCTCCCTCACCCGAACTAACGGTTGGCAGCATAGGGTACCACGCTGCCCTTCGTTGATGTCCAGCCTTCACTACACCCCTCGCAAGAGGCGCTCAAACATTCCTCAGCGCTGAGGAGCGGCGGCATCTGCGCCCTCAGCGCCGGAGGCAGATCCCTCATCACCCCCGGGCCTTCAGGAATCCAACGCTTAAATTTTGCCCCCGGCAGGGAGCGCCATTTACTTGGGAGATGCCGTGGTAGGTGAATCACTTCTCAGTGACACGGGGCGGCTCAAGCTGACGTCCATCTCCGTGTAGGGAGGCAAAATGACGTCGCGGCCGTGGCGTGTGAGGAGAAAGATTCCTGTCGTGCCCATCGCCGCAAACCTGGCCACCCCGGCCGTGGAAGCATCGGTGGCGGTTGAGCTGATCGCCTCAATGATCAATTGCGTGGTATCGTCGCTGACCTTGGAGATCCCTCCGGTCACACCAAAATCCAGCAGAAACCTTGCCTTTCCGGGCTTTTGAGCGTGGATTCTTCCCTCGGAATCCATCGTCATGTGGGTTCCCTTGTCCACCTCCGCGGCGACGGGGGAAGCAGCAATAGCGGTGGCCGTGCCATCCGGCAAGGACAAATGAGTGAACAGCAGGTTCAGCGAGGCGGGGCGGTACAAGCGGCGGGGGCCTGACCGTCGGCGCTTTGCGAATACGCACCGGAAACCGTCGCCCAGGCGAAAAGTGCAATGCACAAAACTTTCATCATCAGGGGAGTTCGCAAAGGACTATATCCTCCATGGGGGGGGATTGCCGAGCTCGCATGATATCACCGATCCGTCCGCCGAAGATCGTTCCGGCGCCGTGATCCTGAACGTGCCGGCGGGATCACCCGTGGAATTCCGATGCTCCTGCGGCGTCTGTGAAATCAAATGACACCGCTAGAGAATGGAGTGCGCGGGCGGCGGGTGGAACAAAACATCCGCTTGCATAGTCTTCAACGGCGACGCATCATGAATGCATTTCTTTTTCCCCGAGGATATGACCATGCACCGATTCAACCTGTTCGTCGCTTTCATCATTTCGTTGGTTCTAGCGCTCTCTGCCTGCGTGCCCACGACCTTCGCCCAGACCTCCAAGCCCAAAAAGGTTTTCATGATCACCGACCTGGAGGGGGTCAGCGGAATCTTTGACAGCGACCTGCAATGCATTCCTTACAAGAGCCCGCGCTGGGAGGAATCCCACAAGCTGCTCACGGGTGAGGTGAACGCCGCGGTGGACGGCCTTCTGGCAGGCGGCGCGACGGACGTGGTGGTGTGGGACGGTCACGACTCCAGCCAGTCACTCTCCGTCCTGGATCTTCACCCCAAGGCCCGGCTCTTGGCCGGCACGCCGATTTCGCCCACCCTCGAACCTGACCCTTCCTATAGCGCCATGATTTTCATCGGCCAGCATGCCATGGCGGGAGCGCGCAACGCTATCTTGAGTCACTCGTACAACTCCCTGGGAATTCAGAATATATGGGTGAACGGGAAGCCCACCGGCGAAATCGGTGCGCGCGTGATGCTGGCGGGATATTTCGGGATCCCCGTCATCATGCTCTCCGGTGACACCGCCGCGTGCGAGGAGCTTCACGATTATGTTCTGCAAGCTGAGTGCGCAGAGGTAAAGTCCGGCGTCAGCCGCACCGCCGGTTACATGCTTTCGCACCAAGCGGCTTGCGCGCTGATTCACCAGAAAGCTCAACGCGCCATGGAACGCCTGGGGGAGTTCCAGCCTTACCGTGCTTCCGGCCCCATGGAAGTGAAAGTGGAGTTCACGACCCGCGGCGAACCGGTCATCCGGCCGCGCGAAGGCGTGGAACGTTTGAATGAGCGCACATGGGTCTTCCGTGGCAAAGATATTGTCGATGCCTGGCTGAAGTTCAGCAGCATGTGAACGCTGGCTCTGACGTCGCCGCAAAAGCGGGGAAGGGAAGTCTTTTTCCCCGAGAATATGACCATGCAACGATTCAACCTGTTCGGCGCCTCCGTCATATCGTTTGTCCTAGCGCTCGCTGCTTACGGCCTGCCGCCGCAGCAGCCACGCGGCTCTTCCATCGTCGTCAGTAAACGCGGTGACCAAGTCCGTCTTGAAGCACCCGGCCTCGCGCGTACTCTTCGCATTACCAAGAGCGGCGTGGCGTCCACAAGCCTCAAAGTGCATGGGACGGAACTGCTGGCCGGACCCAGCCATGAGTTCCGCTTGCAATTCCAATTCGCCTCTCCCAACCGCAAACCACAAGGCTTGAAGCCCGGCGAAGGCGGAGTGACCAACTCCACCGCGCACTTTCGCCAGAGCGGAACCGACACGCTTGACGTGACCACGGTGGGCGGCCCCATCGATGAAGGAGTGCGCTGGGTCAACCCTGTCAACATTCGGGGCGACACGAGCGGCAAAGCCTTGGGGCCGTTCACGGCCACGGTCACGCCGCGGAAGGAAGGAGTGACGCGCCTCACGCTGGGTGCCGGGCCCGCTTCGCAAGGGCCGCTGGCGAGTGTTTCCGTGCGTCTGATTTACGAGGTTTACGCCGGCTTCCCGGTCGTTCGCAAGTGGATAGAAGTCCGCAACGGCAGCAAGGACTGGATGAAGATTGACCACCTGCTGATCGACGATGTGGACATCGCTGCGCCCTTCGACCTGCGTACGCCACTTACACCCGCGGAGCGCGGCGCGGGGTCCAGCCTGATCGCCATGTCAAATCACTCTGCCACGGCGGGTGTGATTGCGGCCAGCGAAGTGCCCTCCGCGCTCCGCCACATTGCCGAGAGTGGCGCGATGGGTTACACCGATGAGCTTTTTGAATGGGTGCTGGGTCCGGGCGAGCAATTCACTTCAGAGCCGGTGTTCTTTTTCGGCTTCTCCGGCAAGGCGCAGCAACGGCTTTCCGGCATCTCGACGCCTCTCGATCGCGCGGTGGAAGGTCCCCTGCAACAATTCTTACGCGAGCGTCTTGGGATTGCCGCTCGTGCCGCGAATCTGCCCGCGCCCACCTGGGTGACGTGGTCCAACTTCAAAGAGAACATCGATGATGCCGTCATTCGAAGGCAGGCGGACCTCGCCTCGCAAGCGGGCTTTCGCATGTTCGCCTTTGACGATGGCTGGCAGCGGGGCAGGCTTGGCACGGAAATCGATACCCTGAAGTTCCCCGATTTTGCCGCCACCGCCGAGTACGTACGTTCGAAGGGCTTGCGGCTCGGCCTGTGGGTCTCCTGCTTCCGCGACCCAGATTCGAAAGACCTTGCGGCGCTTCCCGATGCCGCCAGCCGCCCGGCGATTCGCCGGCTCAACGGCCTGGGCATGAGCTTTGCCAGTCCTTGGCGCGAATATTACGCCAGCGACCTCGCCGGGCTCGCGCACCGCTACGGTGTGAGCTACTTCAAGCAAGACTTCACGAACATTCGCTTTGGTGACGCCGCCCAAGAACATGAGAGCAGAACGCGCAAGGAATCGCTGCTGCGTGGCTTACGTGGGCTCCTGGAAGCGCAGGACCTGATTCGCCGCGAGGCGCCCTCCGTCTCGACGGAGATAACCCATGAAATCTATTGGGGAACGCCGGGCGTTCCCTGCGACCTCGCCGCCGTCGAGCATGCCGATCTCTATCACACCCCGCCCAATGATTATTCCGGCGACGGTAACAACAGCCAAGTCTGGGACCCCTCGCGGAAGTACGACACCGAGAAACTGCGGCAGGGTTTGATCGACGGTGCCTACCATGCGCGCCAGCGATTCTACGCCCTGCGCGGCCTGCCCCTGGAAGCCGTCGAATATTATGCGGCGGCCACCTTCAACGGCAGCGGGAGCCTCACGCCACAAATCCAGGATCGCCAAATCGCCAGTTGGCTTATGGGAGCGCCCCAAACGTTCGCCGGCGACCTCAATTCCCTCACGCTGGAAAACATCAGCCACTATCGAGAACGATTTCAAATGCTGGCGCGGCTGGAATCCACTTATGGAATCTACGAACACTTCGAGTTTAGCGGCGTCCCTGCGCCTACCGACGTGGACTGGCATTGGTGGGGCAAACTCAACGAGAAGGGTGAAGGTGCGGTCGTTGTCCTCCGCGGCAGCGGTGGCGCGGATTCCAGGCAGATCGTGATTCCCTGGGTCATCCCCGGACGGCGCTATCAGCTCAAGGCCCTCTTCGCCGGAAAAGGTTTAGGGACCTTCACCGGCCGCGATCTGGTCAAAGGCAAACTGAGGCTGCCGCTTTCCCACTTCGGCCAGGAGATCATCGAACTCTCCCCGGCTCAGTAGCGAGAAAATATACCGCGGACCAGTTTTGTAGGCCCGTGGCACTTGGATGCGGTCGGTGAGAAGAGCCGCAGACCTTGGGAAACAGGTTTGCGCCAGCCAGTCCGCTGCTGAGCCCCAAAGGGCCCTTCGTAGTAGGTGGACGGCTTGCCGTCCCCTCCGTGTACATTGCCGCCGAACCAAGAAACGTAGGGGCACCCCTCCTGGGCACCCTGCCGGAGGGCAGGCACGAGGCCTGCCCCTACTTCGCGGATGGGCTCGTCACTTGTCACTGCCCTTCTCAATTCGCCTTGGGAATTGACCGTGGGTTCGCCATCGAAGGGAAAGCCTACGGTGACGAAAGCTCTGGCCGCAGCTACCCGCTGTAAAGCGTCACTTTACACACTCCGTATTCTAGTGTAGTCTAACTTGATGAAGATCCGAAACGTGGTTCATCGGGGACTGCGGCGCTTCATTCAGCGCAATGATCCATCCGGCTTGGCTCCGGCTGTTGTGGAGAAGGTCCGTAACATCCTGACCTTCTTGCAGGAGATGGAAGACGCCCAGGAACTCCGCGACGTGCCGAGCTGGAAAGCGCATCAGCTCACCGGCGATCGGAAGGGAACCTGGAGCCTTATGGTCACCCGCAACTGGCGGATCACGTTCAGAATCGACCCGACGGAAGGCGAGATTTTTGACCTCGATTATGAGGACTATCATTGAAAGGAAACGAAAACCATGATGCGTATGGCACGCCCGGCCCATCCGGGACAATTCATCAGGATGGAGGTCATTGAGCCTCTCGGTCTCTCGGTTACGAAAGCCGCCAAGGTCCTTGGCGTGACCAGGCCCGCGCTCTCTGCTCTTCTCAACGGCCGCGCCGCGCTCTCGCCCGACATGGCGCTGCGGGTGGAGAAGGCTTTTGGCGTCAGGATGGACACGCTGCTTCGGATGCAGACCGCCTTCGAGATTGCCGAGACTCGCGAGAGGGAGGCGAACATCAAGGTTAAGCGCTACGTGGCAAAGCCCCCTACCGCCCACGACCCTGTCGACCAGGCCACGCTTCGAACCGCGCCCGCATGAGCAGGCGTAGCGCGGACCTGTTCTGTACGTCCGCGGCGCTTGGGCGCGGCCGGGGAGAAGAGCCGCAGACCTTGGAAAACAGGTCTGCGCCAGCCCGCCGCCAGCGATATTGACCTGATCGACTACCACTAGGAGGCCGAAAATGGCCATGAAGAACCCGCCCCATCCGGGCGACCTGATTAGGACCGAAGTCATCGAAGCCCTCGGCCTCAGCGTGTCGAAGGCGGCGGAGATTTTGCAAGTGCGCCGCGCCACGCTCTCCGATCTTCTGCACGGCAAGGCCGCGCTGACGCCGGAAATGGCCCTGCGCATCGAAGAGGCGTTCGGCCCGGACATGGATCACCTTCTCCGTATGCAGCTTGCTTATGACGTGGCGAAAACGCGAGAGCACGCGCGGGACATCTCGATCAAGCGCTATGCCCCGGCCTGAACCTGCTCATCGGCCCTACGATAAGGGCGGATTTCATGTGCGCGATCCGCAATCGTAATGTCAGCATCCAAGTCCGCGCGGAAGTAAATTTGTGCGGGCAGGAGCAATCGAAATGCTAAAATGGTGTTCAGAAGCAAGGATTGTGAAGCAGAGGTAAAACACGTGGGCACGACAATCAAAGCACGTTACTCAGGTGGCGTCCTGAAACCATTGGAAAAGCTTGAGCTGACCGAGGGCCAGGAGGTCACGGTGACGATTTTTAGTGTGCCTTTGACGAGGGACGCGGACTTTCTCGCTCGCACGGCCGGCGGTTGGGCAGGATTAATTGATGCAGAAAGATTAAAGCATGAGGTTAATGAAAGCCGCATGGTAACGACGCGCCCGGAACCCCGCCTATGACGCTGGCTACCTTTCTGGTTGACACCGACTGACCTAACGCTCCTTACCAACAATCACAGGTATTTTGAAAGGATCGAAGGTCTCCAGTTACAAAAGGGTCTGTGGATGC